>Ga0078972_1000914_pt1 | contig 119214 bp, 126 predicted proteins | sample YelNatPaOPGAMG01_FD_67568 | JGI IMG/M metagenome (GOLD analysis project Ga0078972, IMG submission 67568) | Hot spring thermophilic microbial communities from Obsidian Pool, Yellowstone National Park, USA - OP-RAMG-01 (SPADES assembly) (version 2) | ecosystem: Environmental > Aquatic > Thermal... | reverse complement strand
ATAAAAGCCATTATAATTTCCAGTACAGAGAAATACCAAGTCATCTCCATGTCTGTCAACCTAGTGAAGTAGCATCGAGGAATACCCAATCTGTTGTCCGGGAGGTGTCTATGCCCACCATTGAAAAGCAAGCCAAAATTCAAACCTGCCTTGTCAGGTTTGAATAGTTCTGATAGAAGGGACTACCTTTGACTTCCTGCACCCGATGTCCGGCGCTTTGCGCATCCCGTACCCAGATCGTTTATCCCGATCTCCCGGAGTTCGGCAGGCCGTGCAAAGTCCTGGTTGTGGGCGAAGCTCCAGGCGCCGACGAGGACGCCCAGGGGAAGGGCTTCGTGGGACGCTCCGGGCGTACCCTGCACCGGCTTTTGGAAGAACAGGGATTGCAGCGTGGCTTCGATTACGGCTGCGCCAACATCGTGCGTTGCCGGCCACCAGAAAACCGGAGGCCAACGGAAAAGGAGATGCGCAACTGTTTCCCCCATTTTGCCCAGATCCTGGCCAAGGCTCGGCCACAAGCGGTGCTTGCTGTTGGAGAAACCGCTATTCGCGCCATCACCGGGATTCGCGGCCTGAACGAAAATCTGCTGGCGCTGAGAGGCTCGGGCTGGAGGCCAAAGGTACGCTGGAACGCCGATTTCGGCGCATGGCCGGATGGCTGCCTGCTTTTCCCCATGCCGCATACCTCCCCGTTGGCCTGGAATCGTAACGCTCCAGACGGGAGAAAATGGTCGGCGATAGGATCCGAGCAGGTGCGCCTGCTGGCGCAGGTAGGCTTGACCTGATAGCTCCTACGGTTGGGTTTGGGCCGGTCAAGAAACCACCAGACGCCTGCCACCACCGCCCTCCCCTGCAGAACGCAGGTCTTTCTTACCCATGTTCGACCCGCCAGCGCCAGACCATATCCCTCAAATTCTCGTTGGAGCGCCTCATCGCCAGGTCCAAGGCACTGTGCCGTATTTGTACCATGGCCAGATTCTACTGGGGCTGAGATAGGCTGTTTTAGGCAGGTTTCCGCTTTGGGCAGGCGAGATAACCTATTGATAAACAATAACTTAGAATTGGCTTCGGGGACTGTTAATCACTAGGTCGGCAGTTCGAGCCTGTCCCGGGGAGCCAAAGACCGAGGCGCTTGGAAATGTTTCCAGGCGCCTTTTTGTTTACCCTGCTCCATCATCGGGAAATTATATTTCTAGTCCTTACTCCGACGTAGCCGGAAAATAAGTTCGTCGAAGCGTGCAAACTCCGCCTTACCCTCCTGGCTACGAAGGTCTCGCCTTTCCAATTTTTGGACCGTCCATCCCGGTTCATATAACGCATGAACTTCCGCTCCCCCCACGGCAAATGGCGGACCATCTCGGGTTTCTTGCGGATAATCCAGCGTAATCAGCAGGATAGGCGGGCGGTTTGGCAGCAGTTCGTGCAGCTTGCGGACGTAGTCGCTACGGGTCTCCGGCGGCAGGGCAATAAGCGCTGCCCGATCGTAAACAGCCACCGTGTCAGCCAGATCCGCTGGCGAGAGGGCAAAAAAATCTCCGCAGAGAATTTCGATGCCTTCGCAATGGTAGCGCTGAAAAGCGCCTCGGCTTTCAACTTCGGATATCAGACCGTGCTCCGCAAAAAATGCCTCGACAGCAATGGGGCTGAGCTCGACTCCCCGCACCTTGTACCCCTGCTTGGCCAGCCACAGCAGGTCCAGGCTCTTGCCACAGAGGGGCACGAAAACCCAGCCATCGGTACTTGCGCCAAGCTGGCTCCAATAGCGCACGAGTTGTGGATGGAATTCCGCACGATGAAAACCAATCCGGTTTTCCTGCCAGCGCTGCAGCCAGGATTGCGCGTTCATGATTCTACTCCGTTGTCCGTTGATTGGGCCCTCAGCCAGCCCCCCAATTCATCGCGGGGCATAGCTTAGCAAAGAGATAACCCTGCGGATCCAATGCTCCATACGGTCTTCGGGCAGGAACCACTCCCAGGTGCCATCATTAAACGCTATTACCATGAGGACAGGCCAGGACATTGGCCGCATGGGTGCTGCGGATCCGCGCCAGGACCTCGAGCCCCGTTAGCAGAAGAGTTCCAGCGCCATCCGGGGCAGCGAGGAGCAATCGCACTCATCCACGTAGCGCAAAAAATCATTCATGGTCATGACTGGGTCGCATCCTCAGTATAGAGAACTTGCCGAATCATGGGTATTTTTTTCGCATTTCCATCTTGACAAATTATAAAACTCCTCTCGTTTACCAGGTTTCGGAGCAGGTCACGCCGTTTTCGTGATACTCCGAATGCACATGCAGGGTAACGATTTTCTGACCTGTGACGGATTCCACGACCCCATCAATGAGGCCAAAGCCAAAATGGCAAAGGGCGTGATTGCCCGCAGGGATTCCCTGCTCGCGCCAGGGCCATGTCAAACTTCTGCCGAAGTTGATGATGTAGCAGTGTAAAGGCCCTCTATGGACTTCCGGGGCCGGATGCGGTAACTTTTGCCGCATGGAAGCCCCAACGCTCACCTCAAATCAACAAGCCAGCCTGCACCGTATTCAGGTGCGCCCCATCCTGCCTGCAGAGCGGGAACGCTGGAACACCCTGATGCAAGCGAACCACTATCGTGGCTTTCGCACGATGGCGGGGCGTACCCTGCGCTATGTGGCCACCCTGGATGACCGCTGGGTGGCGCTTCTTGGTTGGCAGGCCGCTGCTTACCAGTGTCAGGCGCGTGAGCAATGGATCGGCTGGTCCTGGGTCTTGCGTCGCCAGCGTCTGCACCTTATCGCCAATAATGCCCGCTTTCTCATCCTGCCGGGGGAGTCCTTTGCTAATCTGGCTTCCCGCATTCTTTCCCTGAACCTGCGCCGACTCTCTGCCGACTGGCAGGCGGTCTATGGCCACCCCATCGTGCTGGCGGAGACCTTCGTGGAATCTCCTCGTTTTACCGGCGCCTGTTACCGGGCCGCCAACTGGATCGATGTGGGCTGGACCAAGGGCTTTGCCCGCCGTCCCGGCGGTGGCTACGTCTACCACGGTCAGCCCAAACGCCTCCTGCTCTATCCCCTTCACCCCCATGCGCGTGCCTGGCTGGCCCAGCCGCAGCCGCAATCCGAATGGACGAAAACCCCTATGCAAACCGTCACCCTGAGCGACGCACAAATGGAAGGCTTGCGACAAATTTTCTTTCGCCTGCCCGATACCCGCAGCAGTTTGGGCAAGCGGCATCCTCTGCCGGCCATTCTGACCATCGCCGTGGCCGCCGTCCTTGCCAAGGCCGAAAGTTATATCGCGATGGCCGAGTGGGCCGCTCGGCTGACCCAGGCGCAACTGAAACGTATCCGCGCCCGCTACAATCCCAGGACAAAACGCTATGTAGCCCCGTCCGAACCGACCCTCCGTCGCGTCCTGCAAGGCGCCCATGTCGATGCTCTGGATGTCGCAATCGGCGCCTGGCTGTTGGGCAATACCGACTTTGAAACCGTGGCCGTCGATGGCAAAGTGCTCAAAGGTGCCGTACGGGAAGACGGGTCTCAGGTGCATCTCCTCAGTGCGTTTATGCACGGCCAGGGAGCCACCATCGCGCAAAAGGAGATCGCCCGGAAAACCAACGAAATCCCGGAACTCCGCAACCTGCTCAAAGACGTCGACATCCAGGGCAAGGTCGTCACGGCCGATGCTCTGCATACCCAGCGAGAGACCGCTCGATTCCTCGTTGAGGACAAAAAGGCCGAGTACCTCTTCACTGCCGTCAAAGGCAACCAGCGAAAACTACGCGACCAACTGACCTGCCTCTCCTGGGGCGATTTTCCCCCTCAGCGCTGAGACCACCGATGTCGCTCATGGCCGGTTTGAATACCGCAAAATCACCGTCGCCACCCGCGCGGACGGCATCGACTTTCCCCATCTCGGTCAAGCTTTCCTGATTCAACGGGTCACCATCAACCTGAAGAACGACGCCCTTCGTGAGGATTGCGCTTTCGGGCTTACCAGCCTCACCAAGGAGCGGACCACTCCAGAAAACCTGCTGGGCATCGCTCGCGGCCATTGGGAGATTGAAAACCGTAATCATCATGTCCGCGACACCACCTACCACGAAGACCTCTCACAAATCCGGACTGGAAACGGTCCGCATATGATGGCGACGCTCCGTGCCCTCGCAATAAGCATCATGCGCCTCAACGGGGTGAAAAACATCGCCAAGGCGGGCCGTGACTTCGCTGCCAGCGCACGTAAAACACTCCGACAGCTCGGCTACTGAGCCACCACCACAAGATTTTCCTATCCGGGAAGGTCTCCGGAGGAAGAAACACGTCCGCCGATCACCGAATTCATCATTATTCACCAAAACGGGCCTGAAGATGCGCCATTTTTACCATTTCCAGGCCTGAATGCATCACAAAAATGAGCGGCACAAAATGCCCGCTGTCATATCAGGCGACTTTGACGGAGCCCTGCTGCTCGCGCAGGGTGAGCCCAATCTTACAGCCTACAAGCTCTGCTTGGCCGTCTTGCAGACAGACTCCTTCCATGAATTCCTTGTTGCGGAAGAAGTCGGAGACCAGGGTCCGCGCCTCCTCAACGCTTTTACCGGAATGGCCTTCGCCGATTTTTTTGCCCATTTGCTTGCCTGCAAAACGGAACACGCTTACCGCTCCTTTATCACCAATCAGCACCCCCACCTGACTGGCAATGCTGTAGAGAAGATCGACCACATCCTTGGTATCCATCGCACATTGCTTGACCTGCCCTGTCATGAAATTTCTCCAGCAATCCGTTCCAGAACGCTACAACCCCAAATCACAGACAATTCCGTTCCACCACTACCTCGGTATATGCGTCGCCTTGGGCAACACAACAAGTCTGTCGGCCCCAGAAGCCATCCTTGCTACGATTCACCCGATAATAGAAGTCCAGGGTAAGATCCGGCTTAGTGGTGATATCCGCGGTGTAGAGTAGGTTCATGAGTGAGGCGCCGATGCCGGTCATCAAATAATCGATGGGGTGGTCGGAGTAGCTGCCGTTGATACGCAGGTAGCCCAGCGATTCATAGGGATACCACGCGCGCAATACCAAGCGTTCGTTGGGAATGATCTCGGCAATCCGCCAGATTCCCCAACCCAAGGCATTGATGCAGGCAATGATCCCTGCCAGCCAGTCTTCTTTGCAACGAAGCTGGGGGACAATGAGCTGATACCAGGGATCGGAGCGCATGATTCCCCCCATGGTGTTGAAGCCGCAGATATGCCCTGCTTCGATCAGCAGGGTTTGCGCTAAGGCCTTGCCTTGCAGGTGGCTAAACTTGTCTTTGTAGTAGAATAGGCTGGGATATTCATACCAGAGCATCTCCCCCAGGTATTTATGGGTGGACAAGGCCTGCGCCAATGCCTCTTCGAAGCGGAAGGAAACTAGATTGTAGTAGTCGGCATAGTGCCGAGTCAGGTAGACACCAAAAGCCGGGATCAATCCGTTTTCGTCACCAATTAGGGGCAGCGTTCCCACAGCAGCGATGATGGCATCTTCGTCTACATGGAGACTCTGCGTACGCGGCGGGATTTGCTCTGCCCCTTCTGGGAGTATCGGCTGCGCGATGGCGGGAGTCTGTGATGGGTAGTCTCCCTCCAGACGGGGAGTGATCCGGAAAACCGTAGCATCACCGCCTTTGGAAATGGGTTCAGGACTCGTCTGCATGGCACCCTGCAGGGGACGCTCCTGAATGGCGGAAAGGCTGCCCACGGCAAAACCCAGGTCAAAATACTCGCCAGGATGACGGCGAATTCCGTAATTCAGCCGTAGGGCGCTTCCGTAGTGAGAATGCTCCTCGCGGACATCCACCCATTCCTCTTTGCTCAGAACGGCGGGGGTGATGGCCAGATCACCGAATCCACAGTAGCGGTAGAGCGTTTCTGCGCAGGCGGCTCGTTCCTCTCTTCCCCATTCTGGATGCCTGGCAAAAATCCCCCGAAGCTGGCGAAAAATGACCTCCGTGGCTGAGTCTTGCAGGATCGGCTCATGGGCAATGTAATGACAGTCCTCCACCACGAGCTGCAGGAAGCGGTTGTAGTGGTTGCAATGGAAAACCATCGGTTCTCCATCGAGCGTCACGACTCCGGTCTTGGCATTTCGATCTGGCTGACAAGCGTACATAACAAGGGGACCCCTGGCATATCGACGGACCGATTCGTCAGATAGGCGATATTTTGGGATCCCGCCATTCAACAGAAAAGCGGGGCCTGACAGATTAGCTGCCCAGCTCAGCCATCCAGAGCCATAATCTGCTGACCCAAGCCATGGGCATTAGCATCGGCGGGGAACACAACCATCAGCAGGGTATCGGCACTTTGGGGGAGAAACAGGGCGACGTGCTTCTGGCAGCGGATGATGATCTCCTGCGTTGCACATTCGGCAAGGCCATCTCCAACAAGTTCTGCCACGCGCATTACCGCCGCTCCGGCCACCCCCATGAGCCGCTCGTCGGCTACCTTTTCCCCTTCGTAGTGCAGAATTGCCCCATCGCTGGAAATCAAGGCGATACCGCGAACGTTGGCCACAGCGGCGTGGATCCGGCTCGACAAGCTCTGAAATTTCTCTGGACTCATAGCGGTTCTCCGTTGGGGATAGGGAATCGGAAATCGTCTTCACGCAGCAGGTCGAGGCCACATTCCAGCTCGGCAAACCAATCGAGAAAGGCATGGACGGTCTCTTTACCTTTGAAAGAAGCGCCATGCTGCGGCACGATCCAGTCGACATCCATGCTGCGCAGCATCTGTGCCCAGAGTCGACAAACCTTGTTACCCCCCATGTAGCGGCGATGGAAGGCATCCATGCCCGATGCCGCGCGGTGTGCATGGAAGGCTTCTGCACCCTCGATGGGATGCATGGCCGCTTCGCCGCTGACCAGATTGGCGCCAATATCTCCGGAAAACAGGATCTTGCTGCGCGGGTCATAGACCTGAAAGTTGCCTACTGCGTGCAGGTAGTGGGCAGGAATGAGATGCAACTCTTGCCCCGCGAGGGAGACCACAGCGCCTTGCGCGGGAATGCCAATGACCCGCCCGGCAGTCATCCCTTTGGAACAGAAGTGTGGCAGAAAGCGGGTCCACTCCTGGGCAATGAGAATCTTGGCATCGGTGATCAGAAGCCAGCCATTGGCCGAGGCAACGATATCCGGATCTTCGTGGGAGGCAAAAACATAGTCCAGATGCGCTGGCAAAAAATAGTCGGCCATGCCGGCAAGAAGGTTTTTATAGGTCAGATTGCCACCCGGATCGAGCAACATCCCCTCACCATGGTGGACAATCAAAAATTGGTTGGCCTGGATGCCTTCTCCTTCCACCAGGTCTGTAAACGCGACGCACTTGTGTTCACCGTCATCGTACAGCAATACGCTCATAAATATCTTTCCCATTCCATATAATCAGATGTAAAGGTAATTAGCATAATCCGATAGGATTGCAAGGCGGTGGGGCCAGAAAGCACGGCGAGCAGCATTGACCAGCGACGAGCGGTGACTCTTCAGCCAGATACCGGTGCCAGGGTATTGAGACTATGTCTCCGGCACGAAAATCCGCAGGATGCGCGGGTTTTTCAGGGCGTGCAGCAAGGCCATGGCGATATGTCCGCCCCAGTAGGCCCACAAGAGATTTGCTACCAAGGAATGAATGCTTCCAGATCGCATGCATTTTCAACTGACTGAAGAGCTGAAACGTTGCTAGAACCGCCAGGGCGGTATGCAGTCATTTCAGTTGGGATGGCCAAGCGCTTTCTTCCATATCATCCTCGCAGAGACTTGTGAAAAACCGGAATACAGAACGGGCGCCAGCCACAGCGTCATCAGGGTGGCGACGAGCAATCCACCCATGACAGCGAGCGCCAGGGCTTGCAGAAGATCGGTTCCGTGCCCAATGCCCAGCGCCAGCGGCAGAAAACCGAGGACATCTGCCAGCATGGTCATGAGAATAGGGCGCAGGCGCTGGCGCGCCGCCAGTGCGACCAGGGATGGCCGTGGATGATTACCCCCCAACTGCCGAGCCCGGGCAAAGATCAGGATGACGTTGTTCACCGCGATGGCGAAGACCAGGAGAATGCCCAAAAACGCCGTACTGTCCAGATCGGTACCGGTAAGCAGCAGCAGGAGCAGCGCTCCGGGGGCGGACAGTGCCACCGAGACCAGCGCCACCCACGCCGCACGCTGGCTGCCAAACTGGAATCCCAGCAGGACCAAGAGGATGAGCAAGGCAGCGCCCAGAATGATGAGCATCTGCCGAAAGCCCTGCTGCTGTTCCTGATAATAGCCGGCGATCTGGCTGGTGACGCCCACCGGCAGGCCCATCTGCGCAATGATGGAATGCGCGCGACTGGCAGCCGTCGACAGTCCCTCGCCGGCACGGGGCTGGAACTTGATTTCGGCATCCGGCACCAGGTTCTGATAGGTGGCGTAGGGCACCACTCCCCGCAGGTAGGTATCGGCACTCAGCGCCAGCGGCGCCAAAGTACCGTTCGGCAAGGCGAGGAGCGTCTTGCCCAGGGTTTGCGGCGTAGTACCCGGAGCCGGTGCCACGTGGACAGCGATGGGCAGGATCTGCTCTCCGTGTAACAGAAAGCCCGCCGTTTCCCCCCAGAACCGCGTCTTCAGAGCATTGGCAATCGCTTGCGGGGGAAGTCCTTCCATCGAGGCGAGTGCAGTGGGTCGTATCTGGATCTCGGGTCCGGCGGATGGCGCCTTCAGGACAATCGACTGAAACGCATTGCTGGCTTGCAGTTTCTTGGTCAGGGCAGCGGCCACGGCCTGCAACTGGCGGGAGTCACTGCCAAATAGCTGGATGACCAGTGGGGCATGGGAACCCGACAGGTTTCCCAGCCGATTGATCATGATCTGCTGCGTTTCCAGTGTGGTCAGATTGGGTTCTGCGGCGCGAAACTCCCGGCGCAGGGACTGCATGACCTGCTCGGTCGTTTGCCTGCGATCATTCTTAAGCAGGATCGTCAAACCACCCTTGTTGGGCGTGGCGTAGGCATTCCCCAAGCCCCGTCCGACCACCAGGGAGACCCGCTCCACATTGGGGTTGCGCTGGGCAATCGCCATCAGCCTTCGGCCAACCTGCGTGGTCTCACGAACACTGCTTCCGACGGGCGTCCGAAACGGAACGACAAAGATTCCTTCATCCCAATGGGGCAGGAAGGCCGTGGGAAGCTGCGTTCCCCCTACCCCGGCAAGCAGCAGAAGGGCGAGCACCAGCGGTACCGCCAGCCAGGGACGGCGCATGCCAGCAAGTAGCAGGTGCCCATAGTGGCGCCGTAACCATCGCTCGCCCCATAACCGATGCTGCCGCCGCGCACGCCCCGCCACCCACAGGGCCAGAATGGGCGTCACCGTCAGCGCAATGATCTGCGAGGTAACCAGGGCAATGACAATCGCCAGCGCCATACTGCGGAACAAGAGCCCTACGGTCCCCGACAGAAAAACCAACGGCAGAAATACGACGCAGGCGGTGAGGGTGGCAAAACTCATCAGCGGCAGGATGTCATGAATCCGTTGCAGGGCACGCGCTCGCCGGGCTTCGGCATCTTCCTCATGGAGGCCGTGAATGCCGCGCTCGATGATGACGATGGCATGGTCCACCAGCGCGCCAATGGCTGCGGTAATCCCCCCCAAGGTCATGATATCGATGCCAAAGCCGAGGGCGTGCAAGGTCAGCAACGTGGCCGCCAACGCAAGTGGCACGACCGCCAGGGTCGACAGGGCCGCGTCCAGGCGCCCAAGAAAAAGTAGTACCACCAGAAAAGCGAGGGCGGTGCCCAACGCCAGCGCAATCCAGACATCCCGCAGACTGGAATGGATCAGATGACTCAGGTCATAGATAGGAACCAGATGCATCTGCGGTGGAAGGCGCTGTGCAAGCTCCCGTAGTTTTGCCTGCGCTGCGCTTGCTACTTTGACCTGATCTGCGCCCTGCTGCGCGGAAACATCCAGAATCAGTGCATGCGGCCAACCCAGCACGGCCGCATCGCGCATACATGGCGGCGGTCCAATCTGAATCTGGCCGAGGCTACCCAAGGCGAGAGGCGCGCGGATACCCTGGGCATTGGCCGGTCCAATGGGCAAAGCAAGCGCGGCCAAAGCAGTGATACTCTCCGGCCGTGGTGCCGTCGTCAGCAGAAATTGCTCATGGTAGGCGTGCAGGACGCCGGAGAAATACGGCCCCTGATAGGCCCGCAAGGCATTTACGACCGCTGTACTGCTGAGGTGGTATTGCGCCAGACGACGCGGGCTGAGGGTCACCCGAACCTCGGGCCATCCGCGCCCCGTCGCGTCGACATGGTAGACACCCGGAAGGGACAGAAGGGCAGGCCGCAGGGTGAAAGCAAAGGTCGCCATCATGGCGGAGCTGTCCAGGTGACGGGAAACCAGGGCATATTCCAGTAGGGGATAGATGTTGGGTGTCATCAAGCGCACGGACAGGGTCGCCCCCGGGGGGAGCGGGATCTGGGACAGACGCGCTTGCAGAAGGAGGTAGGCTTGTTCCGGGGATGTTCCTCGGCGGAAATAGATATGCAGCTTGCTCAGGCCATTGCCGGTCTGGGCACGTACCAGGGTAACGCCGGGCTCCCCCTTGGCCGCCTCTTCCAGAGGTCGCGTTACCTGCAGCAGCATGACCTTCACCGGCAGGTCCTGGGTATGCACCAGCACCGCCACCTTGGGAAAGGCGACGGGAGGGAAGACACTTTCGGGCATGTTGAGGAAGGCGTAAGTGCCAGAGGCAATCAAGAGCAGTACCAGAAGGAAGAGCGTGCTGCGCGTTTCCCAGAGAAACTGAAGGTAGCGGCGCATCATGGTTGTACCGCTACCGCTACGCCTGGGCTGAGCCGGGTATTGCCACGGGTGACGACCACTTGACCGCACTGCAAGGCCCCTCGGATCAGCACCCTGTTTTCCGTCCGCGCGACGATCTGTACCGGTACTGCCTGCGCCCTGCCCTGGTCTACGCGCCAGACATAGACCTCAGCACCGCGCATGACGACGGCTTGTGCCGGCACCGCGAAACGTGCAGGATGCGAGAGAACAACCGGCAAATGAAGCTCCACCCATTCCCCCGGAAGCAGATTGCTCTGCTTGGGCAGATTGATGAGCACAGCTACCAGGCCCGATTGGCGCGCACTTTGCCCCACGCTGCGCACCCTGCCGGCAAGCTTGCGGCCCATAACTTTGATCTGCACCGTATCGCCCACGAACAAGGTTCCTGCCACCTGGGGTGGGACCAGAGCCTGTATCCAGGGCTTGCCACGCCCCTCGATGCGGGCGATGGGTGTTCCTGCCGCCAGCAGGGTACCCACCGGGACCAGATACTGCAGCAGCCCTGCAACCGGCGCCGTGATTTGTAGTTGTGCGGACTCCTGCTGCAAAGCGCTCAGGGCGTCTCCTGCCTGACGCGCTGCCAGGCGCGCCGCATCCACTTGCTCCCGAGCGATGATCCCGTCGTCAAACAGTTTTTGCGCCCGTTGCAGCGCGTTCTTGGCGTAGTCCTGCTGCTCCTGCGCCGCCGCCACCCGCGCCGGGAGCCCTGCGACCTGTATCCGCCCCAGCAACGCTCCCTGCCGAACCGGACCATCCGCACGCAATGGCCCGAGTAGCCGACCCGTGACCGGAGCCACCAGCGTGACGGCCGCACGACTGCGTACCTCCCCCAACGCCGATACTTTGGTCTGCGCCGCCCCAGCCTCTACTCTGGCCACCTGTACCGTGATCTCCGCTGCCAGCACGCTGGGCGACGGTATCAGCAACAGGAGGAGCAACCAGGGCCTGAGGTGACGATCGAAGTTCATGGCAGTTGTCCTGTGTCGAGGAGTAATTGCTGACGCGCAAGGCTCATACGTAACCCCGCTTGCAAGGCCGTCAGTCGTGCCTGAATCCAGGCATTCTGCGCCTGCGCCAGATTCAGAGCGTTGAGCGCACCCGCGCGGAAACCTTCCTGAGTCATGTGGTAGACCAGTTTGGCTTCCCGGCCAATCCTTTTAGCGTGGCAGGCATTTTCTTGGGCGGCTCGATACGCGCCCCAATCCTGATTGAGGCGCGAATGCATCTGCAACAGCAATGCCGTCCGGCCGGCGCGCAGTGCCTGCACATTGGCATCGGCGGCCGCCACCCGATCCTGACGCCGTCCAAAAGAAAACAACGGCATCGTCAGACCCAGCCCGGCCTGCCAGCCGAGGTCCCGACCAGAGGGAACCCCATTGGCATCAATCCCATAGGCAAGTTGAGCATTTACTACCGGCAGATACGCGGCGTTTTGCACGGCCTTCGCGGCCCGCGCTACCCCAATCTCTTTTTGGGCGAGCTGTAACAGAGGCTGACGGGCCTGCATCCGTTGCCAAAGTTGGGCGAAGGAGCCAAAAGCGCCAGCAGCGGGGATCGAGTGCTTTGCAGCGGTCGCGGCAGCGTCGTCAGGAAGCCCCAACTGCAGGTTGAGTTCCCGTGCTGCGGTCTGCTGCTGCACCTGGGCCTGGTCCAGTTGCGCGCGCGCCTGAGTCAGGAGTAGTTGCGTCTGCACGACGTCGATGCGCGCCGCCGCGCCCGCATGAAAGGCTTTGGCACTGTGGGCCACGAGCGTCTTGTCATACGCTACGGTCTGCTGCCAAAAGGCGACCTGCCCCTGCGCCAAGGCAAGTTGATACCAAACGTTGGTAACACTCGCTGCCGTCTGTAATTGGGTCAGCAGAACCTGATACCGAGCAGCGGTGGCGCTGGCCCGTGCCGCCTTTGCCAGCGCTTGCAACTGCGCATCAAACACGGGGGCGGTAATCACAATCTGACCAATCGCCTCCCGACGCCCATTGGCGGCAACAAAAAGTGGCCGGCCCTGACGACTTTCCGTCCAGATGCTGGCCAAGCGAAGGGATAATTGCGGCAGACGATTGGCAGCTGCCGCGTCGGCCAGATCCCGACTACCCTCCGCCCGGTCTTTGGCTGCGGCTACCTGCGCCCGCTCGGCAATCCCGCGCTGCACCGCTGCCGATAGTGTCCACGATTCCGCCGGCACCGCTGGCGCGATGCAGAACACGGTCATGGCAAGGCCGATTAGAATGGCCCAACGGCGCCAAGTAACGGAAGGCGATGTTTTGCGGATCATGCCTCAGAGTATGACAAGGAACTCTTAGTCGCCAATTAGCCACCGGCGCTCGGAGGCCGTCGCAAGACCAAAAATGGGCACCGGCGCCCACTGCGCCGACGCCCTACCCTACTTATCCGCGATCAGAAATGTGCGGAGATACTGCCGTAAACGGTAATGGGTGCACCTGGAAGGGCCAGCACCTGACCGGCCGAATCGCCACCCAACAAACCACCAGAACTGATGTACTGGAACTCGTTGTAATGGTTGTTGGTGAGGTTGAGGATATTGAGACTCAAATCCACATGGCGCAGGAAGGGCACCATGCCGATCGTGGGGATTTTTTCGTCAATACCCAGATTCAGGGTACCGTAGGCTGGCATCTTTTCTGCACTCGGGGCGCCGGTGTTGTTGTTGAACATGCCCTGCGCTCCCACATACTGATACCACAGGCGCGGTTGCAATACCGTTCCGGCTAGCGGCATACGGTAGGTCACGCCAATATTGAAGGTCTTGTTCGGCACATTCGACACCCGCAAGCCATCATAAGAGATGCCACTGGTCACATAATGGGCGAAGACAGCCTTCTCGAAGTTGGCATTCATGAAGAGATCGAGGTTGTACAAAATCTCATCATCCAGGGCCAGATTCACACCCTGATAGATCGAATCGCCATTGGCGTCGCCAATATAGTTGCCATTGGAGTCATACAGAGGGATGTACTGGTTGCTGTAATGCAAATGGTAAAAGCTCGCAGTAAACAGGAAATGGTGCAAGAACGCCGCATGATCAAAATGGATTTTCACACCAGCATTGTAATCTGCGCTGCGCTCCAGGTTATAGATAGGCGCCTTTTTCTGGTACAGACCACCGCCACCACCCACCTGTGGTTCCTTGTAAGCCTGCGCATAATTGGCAAACACCGCTAACCAAGGAATAGGGCGCCAATTGAAATCGACGGACGGCTCGACCTGGGTGAAACTGGTATTCGCCGCTGGCAATACACCCTGATCATTCTGCGGATACATAGCATAGGCCTCGGCAAAATCGGATTGGCCGGCTGGCGTATACCGGGTCTGATAATTGATGACCCGCACCCCTGGGGTGATGTGCAGGGTCGCCATGGGACTGATGCGATCCTGGAAAAACGCGGCCAAATCAGTTTGGTCGAAATAATCACTCCGATAATGCGCATTCGGAACCAGACGCGAGCCAAAATATGGAGCGTTGGTATTATAGAAGGCATTCCTCGTGTTGTAGTTACTATTCAGGAAGAAGCCGCCAAAGCTGACCTCGTTGTAGGGCAATTTTGCCGTCAGAAACAGCTTGTCGCCATAGACCGAGTCATGGGGGTTGTTGTACTCGTACAGATTGCTGGGATTAGACAATCCATAATTGTTGTAGTGAAAATGCAGACGATGGCCGTAGCGGTACCAGATCATATTGTGTACCGACCAGGCCTTGTCCAGATCCACATTCAGTTTGCTGTAGAGCAGCCAGGTGCTATTGCTATCCTGCTTGAACCAGACATCTTTTGGCAAGGACGAATAAAAGCCACTGGTGGCCTGGCTGTAGAGCGCAGAGCCAGCGGTGCCATCCATGGTCACCCCGGCAATGGGGTTGATAGGGATAGGTACCGGACGATAGCCAGAACCCTTCGCCAGATATGCCCCCACCGAGAAATCACCATTGCTGAACGTCTTGCGCGTTTTCAAAAACCAGGCGTAACTGTAACTGGGGTTATTGAAGCCATCCGGACTTTGGCGGTAGCTATTGGAGGAACCTGCGCCGCCAGCAAGGATGGTGGACCAGCCATCAACATTGCCGGTACGAATATTGAAAACGATGTTTTTGGAATCATAGCTGCCATAGGTCAGCTTGATGTCACCACCCGGTTTTGCTGTCGGTTGCAAGGGTACGAAATTGATCTGTCCACCGATATTGTTGTACCAGCGCTCCTGCGGGTTTCCGGGACCATAAGTTATGCCGATGCCCTGCAAAATGCCGGTCTGCGGTACCTGCGGCGACTGCCACAAACCGGTGGAGGGATCGACCATGGGTACACCATCAAAGGTGACGGAAAGGCTGCCATCATCGATCTGGCCACCGGAAAAACCACCCCAACCCTGCTTGATGCCATTGATGCTGATGGAGGTTTTAGTGGCACCGCTGGAACCATAACCGGAAACGCCAACACCGGGCGCGTAGCTCAGCGCCTGGGCACTGCCACCCATTGGGCCCGTCGCGGCCATTTGCGCCTTGTCCAACACCTTGATGGACTGCCCGGAATGGAAATTATGCTTTTGGGTGAGACTCTTGGCTTCTTTGCTGCCGAGGTAGGTGGATGCCTCTACCGCGGCGCTGACCTCACCAATGGAAATAGCGGACTGGGTTGGGGCAGTTACCGAGTCCGTAGCGAAAGCGACATGGCTGGTCAAAACACCAGTGGCCAATAAGGCTACTCGCAGAACCGAAAAACAGGGATAGGCACGCTTAGAAAAGCGCGATGTGTCCTTTTGTATCACGTTGTATCTCCTGTAGCTAGTTGCGTAATAGGTACAATTTGGTTGCTAAACAACCAGCTTAGAAGCGTAGCACAGGAATGTTACAGCTTAATGAACTTTTTATGACACTTTTATGACAAATCCTCCAAAAACCGATCCAAATTTCCAAAGCAAGAAGTCCGCAGAATACTGCCGCTTTCTTAGGAAAAGATTAGAAGTTCTGGAGTCAATTTTGGCTTATATTTAGGGTATCCGGAGCCGACGAACTCTTGCGTGGCGCAACACCACACTCCTCATCCCAAGCTAAGAATGCTCTGCTAAGCTTCGGTCCCAGGTGCAGGAGCGAGACTGCGAGGAGGAAATATGCGTATCTTACTGGTCGAAGATGATCGGATGCTAGCCGAGGCGCTCTTACTGGCCCTACGCGACGGCGGCCATGCGGTCGACTGGGTTAGCAGTGGACAGGCGGCCCGCAGCACTCTTCCGCACAGCGAACATGAGGTACTGCTGCTGGATCTCGGCCTTCCCGACGACGACGGTATCCAGCTCCTGCACGATTTGCGGACAGAAGGCTATACCCTGCCCATACTCATTCTCAGCGCTCGCGATGCCCTGGAGGAGCGCCTGCGCGGTCTGGATGCCGGCGCCGATGACTATCTCATCAAACCGTTTTCGGCGCGTGAACTACTCGCCCGCTTACGGGCAGTGCAGCGCCGCCAAGGGGGACAGGCAGGACCACTGCTCAGTAATGGCGTACTCAGCCTCGACCCGAGCACCCGCGAAGCCTGGCGCGAGGGCGGGCCAGCACAACGCCTGTCGGCGCGGGAATTCGCCCTGTTGAGCGCCTTACTGCAACGACCCGGCCGCATTCTCAGTCGCGAAGAGCTGGAAACCCGCATCTATGGCTGGGGAGAGGAAGTGGAGAGCAACAGCATCGACTTTCTCATTCACAGCGTGCGCAAGAAATTGGGTGCGGACAGCATCAAAAACCTGCGCGGGGCGGGTTGGCTGGTAGAGAAGGACGGATGACAAAGCGCATTCCATCGCTGCAAAGACGCCTGTTCTGGACCCTCAGCTTCTGGTTGCTCCTTGGTGGCTTTATCGCCGCCGGCGTCGATTATGGGCTGGCCTACGAAGACGCCAAACAGTTGCAGGACGCTACCCTGGCAGAAATGGCCAACTGGGTGGATCCCAGCCACCTGCCCGACCATCCGCTGCAGGTGCCCTGGTTTCAGGGCAAAGAGAAGCATATCCGGCACGATGAAGAATTCGGGACGATCATCGTCGAGCGCATCAGCCCTGGCAAGATAGAAAATCCCTTACCGCTTCCCGGACACTGGCGGCCCGGCTTTCATCATCTTGAGAAGAACGGTAAGCAGTGGCGGATATTTCTCGCCGCCCTGCCGGATGGTGACCAGCTTGTCGTTGCCCAGCCCACCTCCGTTCTGCAGGAAGCCGCCTGGGATGGCGCCCAGCGCAGTATCTGGCCCATCCTCATCTTGCTGCCCATACTCCTGCTCGCCCTGCGCTGGCAGGTCTACGCGGTCTTTCGCCCCCTCCGCCGCCTAGCCCAGGAGCTTGCAATATTGCGGCCCGAGAGCAGCCGGATTCACCTGCCCGAAACTCATGTACCGCAGGAACTCCTCCCCTTCTGGTTGGCCATCCAGCAATTGCTGCAGCGCGTCGCCGACTTACTGCAGCGTGAGCGTCGCTTCATTGCCGATGCCGCCCATGAATTGCGAACGCCCCTGGCGGCCCTCTCCCTGCAAGTGGAGAATGCCCAACATGCAGAAAGCTGGGATGCCTGTCGCGAGCGCCTACTCGCCGTCGATACGGGCTTAGCGCGCAGCCGCCATTTGCTCGATCAACTGCTCACCCTGGAGCGTCAGCTTGCCGGACCAGCAAAAAAGGAAAGCATCGATCTGGGCGATCTGCTGCGGGAGCTCCTGAGTGAGCGCCTGCCTCTGGCCGAAAGCAAGGGTATCGAACTGGAATTACAGCTCCGCCCTACCCGTCTGCCATTGCGCACCGATCCCTTGGCCCTGCGCGTGCTCATCAGCAATGCCCTCGATAATGCCCTGCGCTATACGCCAGCGAACGGCTCGGTCGTGCTGCGTGCAATTGCCGATGGCGAAAGCCTGACGCTCGAAGTGGAAGACGACGGCCCGGGGATTCCTCCGGTCCAACGCGAGCTGGCCTTTTCGGCCTTCCATCGTGCCACTGATGCTCAAGGCGAAGGTACCGGTCTGGGCCTGACCATCGTTGCCGCGGCGGCAAAACGCTTGGGAGGGCAGGTGCAACTGCTGGATGGCAGCGCCGGCAGGGGCTTGTTATTCCATTATGAGCAACCTCTGGAATCTACCCAGCAGGAGGACGGCACATGCACTGGCTGACGCAGAGATTTTGTGGCGGGATTCTGTTGACACTACTCGCCGGTTGCGCGAGTTACCGGCCCCTCCCCCTCGACCAGCAGCTGTCACAGCCAAAAACTCTGCAGGCAGCCCTGGCCCAGGCCGATGCCGGCGCGCCGATACGCAGCGACAAGATTGATCTGCAGGCCCCCCTTTCGGGTACCGCCCTCGCGCAAATCGCGGTCTTGCTCAATCCGGATCTGCGTGCCACCCGCGCCAAGCTCGGAGTAGCCAACGCCCAGGTCTTTGCCGCGGGATTGTTGCCCGATCCGCAGCTTTCCCTCAGTGCCGACCTGCCCACGACTCCTGGCTACTATTCCGCCTATAGTATGGGCCTACAATGGAGTCTGGCGAGCCTCTTCACCCGCTCTGCCAATCTTGCTATCGCCGGCGCCCAGGCCCGTTCCGTCCGCTATGACGTGGCCTGGCAGGAATGGCTGCTGGCCAATCAGGTCCGCATTCTGGCGCGCAAACTCTATTTTCTGCAGCAGCAGGAATCCATTGCCGCTGCCGCTACCCAAGTGAGTCTGGAGCTTTATAAAAAATCATCGGACAACCTGCGCGCCGGAGATACGACCCTGCCCAATCATGCCTTACGCCAGATCGCTTATGTAGACAGTCGGGATCGGGAACTGGCACTGCGCCGCCAGGTAGCCAAGACCCGACAAGAACTCAATGCACAGTTGGGCCTGCCCCCCGGTTTTCACCTCGAACTGGCCGCACCGCGGACCCTAACAAAATTGCCCCCAGTGGAGGAACTCGTGCACGAGGCTCTGAAGCATCGTCTCGATCTCGCAGCTCTGCGCGCCGGGTACGACGCCCAGGAGGCGCAGGTGCGGCGCGCCATCCTCGGTCAATACCCGGGCTTCAGTATCGGCGTCAGTCACGCCGCCGACACCTCCAACATCCATACCTGGGGACCGAGCATTACCTTCGACCTGCCGCTGTGGAACCGCAATCGTGCGGCCATCCGGCAAAGCGAGGCAACCCGCGCCGAACTGCACGCCGCCTATAGCGCCCGGCTCTTCCAAACGCGGGCGGAGATTGCCAGCCTAGTGCAGGACCTGCAGCGTTTGCATCCGGAGATCGCCCTTTTGCGCACCCAGTTGCCCGGGCTCGCGCAGGCGGAGAAGGTGCTGCGCCAAGCAGTAGCCGAGCACAATGCCACCCTCGTCGAATACGAAAGCGTCCGCAGTCAGTTGCTCGACAAAAAATTGCAGCTTCTGACCCTGGAAGGGACAGCGGCAGAAGATCAGGCAGCCTTGGAGCTGGCTGTAGGAATTCCCTGGGAACGATGGAGAAAAAACCCATGAACTGGCAGCGCGCGCTGCAACGCACCGCCCTCACCGCCGTGCTTGGTCTTGCTTCTCTGATCTGCGCCGCTGCGCCCTCGGCCCTGGTGCAGATCAGTCCGGTGCAGAGCAGGCTGTTCACTCACACCTTACGCGCCTACGGGACCGTAGCCTTTGCCAGCCAGGCGGCAGACCTGCTCAGCGCACGCTGTGAGAGTGTCGTGCAGCAGGTCCTGGTGGTCCCAGGGGAAAAGGTACGAAAAGGACAGGTTCTACTGCGTGTCAGCCCCTCGCCTGCCGAGCGACTGCAGATCGATCAGGCCAAAATCGACCTGCGTTTTGCGCAAAACGAATGGCAGCGCCAGGAGAGTCTACGGCAACGGCAATTGGCCACCAATGCCCAGGTGCAGAGCGCGGCCCAGAACCTCGCTAAGGCCAAAGCACTACTGCAAAGTCTGGAACAGCGCCAGCAATCCTTAGAGGGAGGGGCTATCCGCGCCCCGATCTCCGGCGTCGTCACCGCCGTACCGGTACAGGCGGGCAACACCGTCCCGGCGGGGCAGTCCTTTCTCACCATCAATCCGGCGGGGGCACGCGTTGTCGTCTTCGGCGTGGAGCCGCAGGATCTCGCCCAGGTTCATCCCGGAGCGAAGGTCGTTCTACGCCGCCTGGACGATCGTGGGCAATCCTGGTCCGCCAAGGTGCAACAGGTCTTGGCACAGGTCGATACGAGCACCCGTCTTGCGGGGGTGATCGTGCCCCTGCCGGCGAACGCCCAGGCCCTCCCCGGCACCCTGCTCAGTGGCGAGATCACCCTTGCCCAACAGCAGTCCCTGGCCATTCCTGATTCCGCCGTCCTCAGCGAGCATGGACGGTCCTACTGCTTTGTCGATCAGCACGGAATTGCGCAAAAACGCTGGATCGAAACCGGTTGGCAGGACGGAAAATGGATCGAGGTGCGGCGGGGTCTGCAGGCAGGAGAGTCAGTCGTGAGCTTGGGCAATTACGAATTGCAGGAGGGCATGCCCCTGCGTCTGGAGGGGAAATCCTGATGGGTGACTGGCTGCTTCGACACCGCCGTTTTCTGCTTTTTCTGCTCCTGCTCCTCACCCTCGGTGGTCTGCTGGCGGCGCAGAAACTACCGGTGGCACTGTTTCCGCAAGTTTCTTTTCCGCGCATCGAGGTGTCGGTGGATGCCGGCAACATGCCCATCGAACAGACCCAGATCGCCCTGACCCTACCCTTGGAGCAGGCCCTGCGTGCGGTACCCGGAGTACGCAAGATCCGTTCGACCACGGCGCGGGGCGCGGCCGATATCTCGGTGCAATTCGCCTGGGGTAGCGACATGCAAAGCGCGCTCTTGCAGGTCGAGGCCGCCATCAACCAGGAGCTGCCCAAACTCCCCGCCGACACCCAATTCCGCGCTCGTCGCATGGACCCGACCGTCGATCCGATTCTGGGCCTCGCCCTGACCTCGTCACAACTGGACCCCGTGGCCTTGCGGCGGGTTGCCTACTATCAACTGCGTCCACGCCTGCTGAGCATTCCTGGGGTAGCGCAAGTGACGGTACAGGGTGGCGCCCAGGAAGAATTCCAGGTGGTCGTCGATCCCTGGCTTCTGCAACACTACGGCCTGTCCTATGCCGATGTCGAAAAGGCCCTGGCCGGTTCCAACATCATCGAGGCGGTGGGGCGCAGTCAGCGTCATTATCGCCTGTATCAGATCCTCAGCACGAGCCATCTGGTCAATGGCGAGGAAATCGGCAAGACCATCCTCAAAAGCGGTCCCGAAGGCATTGTCGATCTGGCCGATGTGGCCAAGATCAAGCAGGGCAAGCGTCCCGCCTGGACCACCGTCACCGCCAACGGCAAAAACGCCGTACTCCTCAACATCCTGCAGCAACCCGGCGGCAACACCGTTGCCATCGACCGGGCCCTGCGCAAACTCTTGCAAAGTAGCGCGGCATCGCTGCCCGCGGGAGTGCAGATCAGCACCTGGTACGACCAGAGTCAACTCATCACCGCCGCCGCGGGTAGCGTACGTGACGCGATCATCATCGGTGCCATCCTCGCCGCCCTGGTGCTCTTCGCCTTTCTCCGCAATCTACGTCTTACCCTGATCGTCGCCATCACCTTGCCCAGTGTCTTGATCGCCAGCGCATTGGTCCTCTATGTATTGCACCAGAGTTTTAACATCATGACCCTGGGCGGTATGGCGGCAGCGGTCGGGCTGGTGGTGGATGACGTGGTCGTCATGCTCGAGCATCTGATGCGCCGGATCAGCGAAGAGCGCGAAAACTGGTCCATCCTGCATCTCGCCCAGGAGCTTAGCACCCCCTTGGCCGGCTCCTCGGCGGCGACGCTGATCATTTTCATTCCCCTGGCCTTTCTGTCTGGGGTCACCGGCGCGTTTTTCCAAGCCTTGGCCATTGCCATTGCCGCCGCTCTCCTCATTTCCTTTCTCGTCGCCTTCCTGGCCGTCCCGGTATTGGCGCAATTGCTGCTGCGGCAGAAGGACGCCGACAAGGCCGAGCATCAAGGGTCGCTGCAGCGCTGGGCCACCGAACGCTATCGACGGTTTCTTGCCCGTTTCCTGCAAAGACCCAAGTGGCTCCTGCTGTCTGTGGGCCTGTTGATCGCCCTGTCCGGTTGGTCCTATACCCAGGTCGGCAGTGGCTTTTTGCCCCCCATGGACGAGGGCGGCTTTGTGCTGGACTATCGCGCGCCTCCGGGCACCTCCCTGGCCGAGACCGATCGCCTGCTGGATCAGGTGCAGCAGATTCTGGCGCAGACCCCGGAGGTCGCTACCTACTCACGACGCACCGGACTGCAGTTGGGTGGTGGGATTACCGAGGCCAACGCCGGCGACTTTTTCATCCGCCTGAAGAGCCAGCGCAAACGCAACATCTGGCAGGTCATGGACAGCGTGCGGCAACAGATCAAGGAACAGGTGCCGGGCTTGCGCGTGGAAACGGGGCAGCTCATGGAAGACCTGATCGGCGACCTCACCGCCGTGCCGCAACCCATCGAAATCAAGATCTTTGGCAATCATCCCCAGGAATTGGAACCCATTGCGCGGCAGATCACCCGGTCGATCGAGGGCGTCCCCGGGGTCACCGAGGCCTTTGACGGCATCACCATTGCCGGGGATGCCATCGACATCCACGTCGATCCTCTGCGCGCGCAGGCCATTGCCGGCATGACCCCCGCCGAGGTCACCCAACAGCTGCGCACCCTGCTGCAGGGGCAGGTGGTCACCAAAATCCCGCACGGCGAGGAAATGATCGGCGTGCGGCTGCGTGCCCCGCGAGACCTCGCGCAACGGATCGAGCAGTTGCGCCATCTGCCGCTGATTGCACCGAACGGACAGACCTTTTTCCTCAATCAGATAGCTACGATCTCCATCCAGCCCGGCCAGGCGGAGCTGGATGCAGAAAACCTGCAACCCATGGTTGCCGTCACCGCACGTATCGAAAACGGCCATGCAATGGGTACGGTCCTCGCGCAAATCCGGCAGCGTCTGGCCAAACTCCAACTGCCGTCCGGAGTGTACCTGGAATACGGCGGCCTCTATCAGGAACAGCAAAAGGCCATGCACGACCTGGCCCTGGTCCTGCTCGCAGCAATTCTTCTGGTTGCGGCGCTGCTCCTCTTCCTCTACGAAAACTTTGCCATCGTGTTCAGCATCCTGATCACCGCACTACTGGCATTGGGGGCGGTATTCGTGGGCTTGTGGCTGACCGGCACCGAGCGCAATCTCACGGCCATGATCGGCATGACCATGATCGTTGGCATCGTCACCGAAACGGCGATCTTCTACTTCGCAGAGCTGCGTAACCATAATCCGGAAGAGCTCGTGCGGGCTGGCGCCATACGCCTACGCCCAGTGCTCATGACCGCCATTATCGCCATTCTCGCCTTGTTACCTCTGGCCCTGGGCATTGGCGCCGGTGCCGAAATGCAGGCACCGCTGGCGGTTGCCATCATTTCCGGTCTGGTGGCCGAGATTCCCTTGGTGCTGTTGGTAATGCCAGGAATCTATGTCACCCTGCAGAAGATTCTGCCGCTGCGCAAATCCAGGAGTCATGAATGACGACGATCGATAGATGAACACCGATTGGCTGGAGCAGTTTCCAGACCTTCGCGCTTTGCAGCAGACGAAAACTGGTGCGGTGCTGTTGGCTGCAGCCAGACAGCTGCGATTTGCCGCCGGTAGCCTCATCTTTCAGAACGGGAGCCTTTGCGAGCAATATCTTCTGGTGCAGGAGGGTCAGATTCGTGTGCAGCAGGTCTCTGTCAGTGGCCGGGAGATCGTGCTGTATCGGATTGGGCCAGGGGAGTCTTGCATACTGACCACCGCCTGCCTGTTTAATGGGCACGCCTATCCCGCGACCGGGATCAGCGAGAACGTGGGCAGCGCCGTAGCGTTTTCACGCCAACACTTCCAGGCCGCAATCGCAGACAACCCGGATTTTCGTAGTTTCGTGTTTCGCGCCTACGGCGACCGCCTGACACAACTATTTGCCCTGGTCGAAGAAGTGCTTTTTACCCGCCTGGATATCCGTCTGGCCCGCCTACTACTGCATCAGGGCGCAGAGGGGGATACGCTGTCCATAACGCACCAGGCCATTGCCGCCGAGCTTGGTTCCGCCCGTGAGGTAATCAGTCGCAGCTTGCGGGACTTCGAAGCACGCGGCTGGATTCGACGGCAACATCGACAAATTCATTTACTGGACCGTGAGGCACTGAAAGAGCTGGCTAACAGCCCCTAATTTTGTGATATTGTCACTGACGTCTTGCCCCTGCCCTGCAATCATGAAACTCCTTTCCAAGGGTAATGGGGGTAAGGTCATGAACATGCAAACATTGCACAATGAGGGCGGACTGGATCGCGGCATACGCATCATTATCGGGGCGGTAGTCATCAGCCTCGTATTTTGGGGGCCGCAAAGTCCTTGGGGTTGGTTGGGAGTGATCCCATTGGGCACCGGGCTGATTGGCTGGTGCCCAGCCTATTCCCTGTTTGGAATCAAGACTTGTAAGTTGCGTCGCTGAAGCCAAAAAGGTGCGCCACCCTCGGTAGCTCGAGGGGGCGCCAAGCCAGGTCAAACGGACCGTTTTTCGACACTTCTCCCACCACGATCGGGAATTCCCTAATTTTCGCCTAAGCTTGCCACGTTATCCTTGCAAGTGGTCGAACAGGCTCTGCTGCCGCTCTTCATATTGATCAGCAAGCGTTGGCGTCTTCCGCTAGCCCACATGGAATCAGAGCACATCCTATTGAAAAATGAAAAAACGCAAGAGAACGAGTTCTATAGAATATCGGTGGTGATTCCCTGCTACAATGAATCCGCCAATATCAGTTCCCTCTTCGACCGTACCCGGGCGGTGCTGCAAAAATTAGAGCAAAGGTGGGAGATCATCTTCGTCAACGACGGCAGTAGCGACGACACCCTATTGCGATTGCTCGCGCTCCGAGATCGGGATGATCGGGTAATGATCATCAATCTCTCCCGCAATTTTGGTAAAGAGGCGGCATTGTCCGCAGGACTAGACCATGCTACCGGCGATGTTGCCATCCCTCTGGACGCCGACCTACAGGACCCCCCCGAGTTGATCCAACCCCTCTTTACAAAATTCTTGGAGGGCTACGACGTGGTAAATGCGGTGCGCCAGCGACGCTCGGGAGAATCCTATGCAAAACGAATGAGTTCCTTCCTGTTCTACCGCGTTCTGAACCGGGTGAGTAGCATTGAAATTCCCCATGACGCTGGGGACTGCCGTTTGCTGTCGCGGAAGGTGCTAGAGGCCCTGAAACGCCTACCCGAACGCCGCCGTTACATGAAGGGTCTGTTTGCGTGGACTGGCTTTAAGACAACATCAATATATTTTCAAAGAGACGCACGCCAAAATGGACGAAGCAGCTGGAATTATTGGCGATTATGGCAGCTGGCGCTGGAGGGGATCACATCGTTCAGCCACGTACCGCTGCAATTCGCCTCCTACATGGGCATAACGATCGCATTTACGTCTTTTCTGTATGCCATCTACATGATTATCGAAACCATATGTTGTGGAAACTCGGTAAAGGGATATCCCTCACTTATGGTAACAATATTGTTCCTGGGTGGGGTTCAGCTCATCGCACTGGGGGTGCTTGGCGAGTATATTTCCAGAATTTACGAAGAAAGCAAGCAGCGACCACTATATTTGATTCAGGATCTCTGGATTAATAACCCAGACAACGAAAGGAAGAATTGATAGAGCATGCAACAAAAAAAGAAAATTTATAAATTTCTAGTGCAGGAGATGCTGATTTTTTCGGTCTCTATACTGTATTTTTCTTGGGGTACAGGAAACACCAGCCTATGGGATATCGATGAACCTATCTACGCGCAATCCTTGAAAGAAATGATGGCGAATCACAACCTGATTCTGCCTACCTACAACGGCCAGATTCTTCCTGACAAGCCGATCCTGAATTATTGGATGATGTGGGCAGGGATAAAACTGTTCGGCCTCGATTCTTTTGGTTTACGCATCGGATCGGCGATCGTGGGAGCGCTGCTAGTATTGCTGATCGTCAGCGTCGTTCGCCGAATGTACAGCGAGAAAATCGCCTTTCTGTCTGCTCTGATAATCGCCACCATCCTCCACAGTACCGTGATCTTTCGTAGCGCCACGCCCGATCCTCTGCTGATCCTTGCCACAACTGCCGCGCTGCTATCTTTCTTGCTGGCCTATCTGGATCCCCAGGTCAGGCGCAACGCTTTATTCTCATTCTATCTAGCACTTGCTTTGGGAACGCTGGATAAAGGTCCAATCGCGTTCCTGTTACCAGGATTGATCGTCGTTATTTTTCTGATCGTACAGCAAAATCTCCACTTTCTGTGGCAGCAGGGGAAGCTTGGACTCGGGCTACCGCTGTTCCTGATACTGCTCATGCCTTGGTACGTCGCAGTCGGCCTAGAAACGCATTGGATGTGGGACAAGCTCTTTCTATTGCAGCAGAATATTGGCCGCTTTGATGCGAGCATGCAAGGTCATCGGGGCCCGTGGTTTTATTATGTACTTAGCGTCTTCCTCGGCATGTTACCCTGGTCGGTGTTCCTACCACAGGCGCTGCTTTGGTTAAAAAGGACAAGGGCACTGACTCAGGACAAGCAACAGGTCAAAAACCAGTTTATGCTGCTCTGGGCGGCGGTCTGGATCATCTTCTTCAGCCTCTCCGCAACCAAGCTGCCGAGCTATGTCTGGGAGTCTTATCCACCACTGGCGATTCTCTTAGCCACGCATCTCGACTCGCGACTGCAAGCAACGCAGAAGGGCCTCACCAAGTCCGACGCTCTGTCACTTGGCGTTCTGTTTGCCATCGGCGTCCTCTTGACGACGTTTGGTGGCTGGATCGTACCCATGCGGCAGCCGGAAATCCCACGCATGCTATGGCTTGGTACGCCCTACATCGTCGCCGCACTGGTAGCTGGGGTCTGGATCTGGCGACAGCGTGTCCTCTGGGCTCTGCTGAGTTTGGCTGGTGGCGCGGTGGCACTCAGCGTACTTGTGGTGTTTCTGTATACGCCGGAGTTCAACCGGCTGAAACCCTCTCGGGAGATGGCGGAAAAAATTTTCCAAATTCAGGCGGGGGCGCCTTATCGCCTCGCGTCATGGCAGTGGTTTCAGCCCGACTTTCTGTTTTATGCAGCGCGTGGCGCCATGACTATCCACCATCTACAAGATACAACAAATATCAGGAACTACATGGGAAACAGGCCTCTCTATGTCGTCTGTCCGGCAACTGACCTAAGTAAACTTATTTCTCAGGTAGAATCCCCCTACCAGGCAAAGATCGTACTGATACGCTATGAAATTTACAATCGGGAAAAAATCGCACTACTCCGAGTCGCTAAACCATGATCGAAAGAAGATTCTGTACTAACTGGTTTTCCCGAATGAAAGAGGTACAATTTCACAACGAGCCATGCACTGACCTGATGATAGAGTTTTTATCTCCAGCAAAATAAGGAGTTCATGAATGACTACCGCCACTACCGCAGAACCCACGATTGCCGAGTATTCCCCCCAACAACGCGCCTTTGCTGCGGTGCGTATCCTTTTTGGGTTCGTCTGGCTGATCAACACTGCTCTGCAGTTGAGTCCAGCCTACCGTGCACATTTTCTGGATACCTTCAGTGCGGATTGGGTCAGTGGGCAACCCGCCTGGGTAATGGCCTATGGACACTGGATGGCATCAGTGGTCACCGGTATTGGCCCGAACTTGGTCGCTTGGATCACCATTGTGCTGGATGTGCTTCTCGCCGTCAGCCTGATCAGCGGAGTCTTTTTGCCCTTCTTTGCCTACGTCGGTGTGTTTTACAACCTTTGGCTATGGAGCACCGTTGGCGGTTTCGGCGGCCCCTACACCCAAGGCGCCACGGATCCGGGAACCGCCATCATCTACGCGCTAGTCTTTGTTTTTGTCATTACCAGTCGCTCTTGGGACTGCTGGAGTCTAGCTGGCACGCGCCCCGGGCGTCTTTCCCCCGCGGCCATGCACACCGCGCGCATCCTCTTCGGCCTGCTCTGGGTCTTCGACGCCTTCTGGAAGTGGCAGCCCTTTTTCCTGCACAACGCCGTCACATATCTCCAGCAAGCCTTGCCCGGAGAGCCGGCATGGATTGCCGCCTACATCACCTTCTTCATCACCGTCATCAACGCCTTGGGGCCTTTTCTCTTCGGGGTTTTCGCGGCGCTAGCGGAGAGCATGATCGCCCTTTTTCTGCTGATCGGCGGCAAGCAGCTCCGCTGGATCATTCCCGTCGGCATCGCCTATAGCTTCGGTGTCTGGACCACCGCCGAGGGCTGGGGTGCGCCCTATCTGCCGGGCAGCACCGCCAACAAGGGCGACGTCCTCGGCACCACCAACATCTACATCTTTGCCTTCCTGTTCCTGGCGGCGTGGGTCTATTTCCGGCCACACAAGCCACAAAACAGTTGAAAGACAGCAACGTCGGGGGCCGATAACGCAGGCACGGTTGCACACCGACTGACCGGTCGGTATCATTCTCGGCAGTCGATCCAGATGAGGAGCCAGTATGACGGACCTATTTTCTCCCCTGACCTTGGGCGCCATTGAACTCGACAATCGAATATTGATGGCCCCTCTCACTCGCTGCCGTGCCGAAGGCGAGCACGTGCCTACGCTGCTCATGGCCGAATACTATGCCCAACGCGCAAGCGCCGGCCTGATCATCGCCGAAGCGACCATGATTTTGCCGGGTAATTCAGCGTTCTGGCATGAACCCGGCATCTATTCCGCTGAGCAGATCGCCGGCTGGCGTAAGGTAACCGATGCCGTACATCAGGCCGGCGGAAAAATTGCCTTGCAGATCTGGCATGGTGGGCGTGCCTGCCATCCCGATCTCAACAATGGCGCGATCCCGGTGGCACCGAGTGCCATCGCCATTGCCAATGAAGAAGTCCACACGCCCAAGGGAAAACAGGCCTACACCATACCACGCGCGCTGACCGACGACGAAATCCCAGCCATCGTTGAAGGCTTTGCGCAGGCGGCCCGCAACGCTCGGGCAGCGGGATTCGACATGGTCGAAGTCCATGCGGCCAACGGCTACCTGATCGATGAATTCCTGCGCGACGGGAGCAACCATCGTGAGGGCCCCTACGGAGGGAGTCGGGAAAACCGCGCCCGCTTCCTTTTCGAGGTCCTGGATGCTGTATGTGCAGCCATCGGAGCGGATCGTGTTGGCGTGCGTTTCTCGCCACTCAACAGCTTCAATGACATGAAAGACAGCGATCCTGCAGGGCTCTATACCTGGCTGGCGAACTCCCTCAATGACAAGAACCTCGCCTACCTCCACCTCATGCGCGGCGATTTTTATGGGAAGCAGACGGCAGATGTATTGACTCCCGTGCGTAAAAACTATTGCGGCAAGCTCGTGGTCAACATGGGATATAGCCCAGAAGAGGCAAAAAATACGATAGCCGAGGGCAAAGCGGACGCCGTGGCTTTTGGCACCGCCTTTCTCGCCAATCCCGATTTACCCGCGCGCATTCGCAGCGGCGCCACGCTCAATGAGCCCAACCCTGACACCTTTTATACCCCAGGACCAGAGGGTTATACCGATTATCCCACCCTGCTCGGCTAAATCAGCAGGGATTTTCCGCGGCCAAGAGCCGCTGTAACTGCGCGATGCTGCCCCGCGGCAGGGGCTTGCCATCGCGCGCCGAGGCGGGGCTGCGGCGGTCTTCGTCCAGGGCAAAGACCACCAGGCGCAGGGGTGCCCCCTCAAACTCCAGTAAAAAAGTGGGGTAATCCATGGCATTGGCATCGCCAAAACGCAGGCGCTGCCAGCCTTCCTCATATTCGACCTGGGCATCGAGCAGGAAAAACAGCACGCTTTCCGGGGCATCGGCAAAGAGATGCAAGATGATCTTGCTGTGTTCCGTCGCATCACCCTCCCACACTGGGCCGACCAGACGTGGCTGAAACTCTTGCAGCCACTCCATCGCGTACAGGGCGATTTCCCGCAAATGGCGCAAGGCCTGGGGTTGGGTATCCGCATGGAAAAGCTGCAGGCGCGCCTGCAACTCGCTGTGGATTTCCGTGTTGCTAGGCCAGTGTTGCTGGGCATGGACGCCCAGCCGGCGTGCGGCCTTCTCCTTGGCACTGCGAAAATCGCCCACGGCTTCATCGACCATGATACGCGCGGCTTCCACCGCTAAAAGCTGACGTAGGCGTTGCGGAGACTTGGCCATAATTTGACTCCGTCGTTGTCCAGAAGGGCCCCAGGGGATAAGATAACGCAGACGCGAGGATGGCGGAATTGGTAGACGCACTGGATTTAGGTTCCAGCGCCGCAAGGCGTGGGAGTTCGAGTCTCCCTCTTCGCACCACATGGATGATCGAGGTACGCAGCGAGAATGTCAGCAGAAGCGCAGGAAATCGACGACAGTCCCTATTGCTGTTGCTCGGCAGCCACTTTTCAGGAGATCCTCGAGCGTCAGCGCGCCCAGCCCCTACCCTTTATGGAGCTGCTGATGGTGCATGCGGGCTGCGGTTCCGGTTGCGGCAGCTGCATCGAAGAGCTGGAGCAATACCTCCGGGCGCACGACGCCTACATCGAAGATTGACGCTCTCCTGCCACTTTCGTTCCCCCATCTGGCTCCCAAACGGCGATTTCGAAACCGTTTGGGCGCTGTTTTTTTCCCGCCGACCGCAGGTCTCTCTGCGTCGCGAAATCTGGACGACACCAGATCAAGATCGCATTGCCGTCGACTGGGTGGATGGCCAGGGCGATAGCCCGGTGCTGGTTCTTTTTCACGGCCTGGGTAGTAGCAGTCGTGGACATTATGCCCTATCCCTCGGCGCAGCCCTGCAGCGAGTGGGCTGGACAGGCTGTTTCATCAATTTTCGCGGCTGCGGCGGCATCGACAATCTTCTACCGCGCGCCTACCACGCCGGTGACAGCGCGGAAATTGCCTGGATCATCGAGCGGTTGCATGCGTTGCAGCGGCCGCTATACGCCGTCGGCGTGTCTCTCGGCGGCAATGCCCTACTGAAATATCTGGGTGAGAATCACCCAAACTATTTGACGGCAGCCACCGCGGTCTGCGCGCCGGTCGATCTGGTGGCCACGGCCGCATATATCGCCGCTCGCCCCCTCTATGAACAGTATTTTGTCCGCACCCTGAAACGACAGATGGGGCGCTATGCCCAACGATTTCCCGACCTGGTGGATTGGCAGGCGGTGCGCTGCAGCAAGAGTCTGCGCGCCTTTGACGATGCCTTCACCGCTCCGGTCCATGGCTTTCCCGATGCCCTGAGCTACTGGCAGCAGAGCTCTTCCGGGCCAGGCCTCGCGCAGGTGCGCACGCGCACGCTGTTGATCAATAGTCGCAATGATCCTATCGTACCCTTGGATGCCGTTGCGAAATGGCCCCGCGGTCGCGCCGTGCATCGCTGTTTCACCCAGCGCGGCGGCCATGTTGCCTACGTGCAAGGTAGATTCCCCGGAGATACCGACTGGCTTCCGGAGCGAATCCTGCGCTTTTTTCAGGGAGAGGACCCAGATGCAGAAGCATAGTCATGTCATCGCGCCGAGGCTGCGCATACTGCTGGCCGAGGCCATCGCCATTGGCCCCGGCAAGGCGGAACTATTGCATCGCATCGAGGAAAAGGGCTCGATCTCGGCTGCGGCACGGGCCATGAACATGAGCTACCGGCGCGCCTGGCTGCTGGTCGACACCATGAATCGTTCCTTCGTCGGCCCATTGGTAGGCACGGCGACGGGCGGCACGCGCGGTGGCGGCGCCTTTCTCACCGAGCTGGGCAAAGAAGTCCTGGCCCACTATGAGGCGATGGAGGAAAAGGCCAACACCGCCCTGCAAAAAGACATCGACCAGTTTCGCCAGTGGTTGCGCCCCGACGGTCCCCTTCCTCCAAGCCACGGAAGCCCAGAGTGAAAGATCTGCTCCGCGAAATTCTCTGCAGCCGGGTCTATGACGTCGCCCGCGAAACACCACTCGAAGCCGCGCCCAAAATGAGCGCCCGTCTGGGGCGGGAGATCCTCTTCAAACGCGAAGATCTGCAGCCGGTATTCAGCTTCAAGCTGCGCGGCGCCTACAACCGGATCGCACAACTGAGCGATGAGGAGCGGCGCCGGGGGGTCATCGCCGCGAGTGCCGGCAATCATGCCCAGGGAGTTGCCCGTAGCGCTCAGTTCCTAGGCATCCGCGCCAGCATCGTCATGCCGCGCACCACCCCGGAAATCAAGGTCCGCGCCGTCCAGACCCTGGGTGCCGAGGTCATTCTGCACGGTGACAGCTATTCCGACGCGCAGGCCTATTGTCAGCAGATCATCGCCGAAACCGGCATGGTCTTTGTCCATCCCTTCGACGACCCCTTGGTGATTGCCGGTCAGGGCACCGTGGGGGCGGAACTGCTGCGCCAGCGCGGGAGTGCCCTCGATGCGATATTTGTGCCCGTGGGGGGTGGCGGTCTGATCGCTGGCGTGGCCGCTTACCTGAAAAGTATCGTGCCGGAGATCCGCATCATTGGCGTCGAACCCTTCGAAGCTGATGCGATGTATCAATCCCTGCAGGCTGGGGAGCGGATCGAATTGGATCAGGTCGGCATCTTTGCCGACGGTGTCGCCGTGCGCAAGGTAGGCGAGCACACCTTCGCCCTCTGCCGCCAGTACGTCGATCAGATCGTGCGCGTCAGCAATGACGAAATCTGCGCCGCCATCAAAGATATCTTCGACGAGACCCGCACGGTGATGGAGCCGGCCGGGGCCCTAGCGCTTGCCGGGCTGAAGCATCTGGCGCTGGAAGAGCCCGCACAGGCCGGCCAAGGGGCGTGGGTGGCCATCCTCTCCGGCGCCAACATGAACTTCGACCGACTGCGTTTTATCGCCGAGCGCGCCGAAATTGGGGAAGCGCGCGAGGCCCTGTTTGCTGTTACCATCCCCGAACGTCCCGGGGCCTTCCAGGCCTTCTGTGCCGCCATTGGCGGACAGCGCGTCATCACCGAATTCAATTACCGCCTGCATCGTCGTGACGAGGCGCAGATCTTTGTCGGCGTTGCCGTGCGGGACCGGGCTGACGCCGAGGGGCTACTGCAGGGGCTCCGTGATACGGGACATACCGCCCTAGACCTCAGCAATGACGAGATGGCCAAGTTGCATATCCGTCACATGGTCGGCGGCCATGCGGTGCAGGCCCGTAATGAGCGTATCTTTCGCTTTGAATTTCCCGAGCGCCCCGGCGCCCTCATGGAGTTTCTCGATAAGGTCGGCGGGCGCTGGAACATCAGCCTCTTTCATTATCGCAACAATGGCGTCGATTTCGATCGCGTACTGGCCGGATTTGAAGTGCCGCCCGAAGATTCCGCAGCCTTCCGGGATATGCTCGAACGCCTCGGCCTGCCCTACGCCGAAGAGACCGACAATCCCGCCTATCGCTTCTTTCTTGGACAGGGCGAGGAACAGACCCCGCGTCTATGCGTCGCGGGCGAACATCAGTCGTAGCGACTCGCCAATTCCACTCGCCAGGCCCAACCAACGCTTGGCGAGGTCCGCATCGAGATGGTCTAGCATCGTCTCGTGAAAGAGCTGTAGCCAGTCGTCTACCAAGGCATTGGTCACCCCGACAGGAGCGTGCTTGTCGCCCAGGGCATAGCGAAAATCCTGGTACGGTAAACCTCCCATCACCGTCCACCAATAATGGGTGAGACGTTCCTTGTGCAAGGTCCAGTCGCCAACAATGGCGAAGGGCTCCGCCAGAGTGGGATGATGTTGAATGCGATCGTAAAAATCGTCCACCACGGCACGAATGGTCGGCAGACCGATTTTTTGGCAGAGCGGTTCAAGCTTGCGTTTGGCAGGTAGAACCGGCAACTCATCAGCCATGACGGCCTCCTCTCTGTATCAGCAAAGTGCCATCATACGCCGCCAGCCCGCGGCGACCAATCGCTAGCCCTGCAACAGCATCTGGGTGTAGCGCCGCACCCATGATTGCGCCTCCCGCAAGCGGTAGGTCATGATCCAGGACGGATGCGGCAGGTGGGAAATACGCACGCTACCGTCAGGAAAGAGCCGCTGCACCGTAGCTTCCACCTCTCGCCCCAAGGCAATGATGCGCTTCGGCTGAATCTGCGCCATCTCGGCCAGAAAACGTTCCACGACCACTCGCTGCGCGGATATGGGAAGCTCTGGATAATTGCAGTTTTTGCCATCGCGCAGGAAGCCCACCGCTGCAACATTGCTCACATAGAACGTGCGGTAGAACTTCTCAACGCCCACGTTCTGCACCACCCGCTGAAAGAAGTTGGCCGAGGGCTCGGTGTCGTTGCGCGGCAAAGGCATATCCGGTAGCAAATTTGCCAAACTGCGGAAATCAAGGAAGGGGATGCCGGTCAAAGCGGCCCCCGAACGCCCCGGATTGAGCCCCAGGATCACCGTCTGGGGCAAAGGCTCGGGAACGTACTGTTGGATAAACTGCTCGGCATAGGGTCGATACTCCATAAAATCCTGGAGAATCGTTATGCCAGATTCCTGCAACAGGCCGGTGAATGCCGCATCCTGCAAATATTGGTCTTGGGCGAAAAAAAGAGGGTTCTGCATCGGGAACATGCCTTTACTGATCAGCCGGCCATAATCCTACATTGCCATTCTCAGGGCAATCGTCAGCATCGAACCATCCCGTCTAGCACCCTCGGCGCGGCGTAGGTCGGCGTTCGCGCGGAACGGGACCGACACGCCGCCCTGGCGTATACGCTATTTTTTCTGTATCTCCTTCGCCATATCCGCGACCTTCATGAGCAAGGTGGAATCCGGGGTTTGGGGCAAATGCGGGAGTGTTACCTGCGGAAACTTGCCGGTCAGACTATTCAGGAATGCCACGATCTGCTTGGTCTGGGTATCCGTTAGGGTTTTGCCCAACTCACAGGCGGCCATGACCCGGACAGCTTCTTGCAGAGTGGGAACCGTACCGTAGTTGAAATAAGGTGCAGTAAGGGCAACGTTGCGCAGGCCCGGTACTCGGAACCGTTCCTTGTCGGCGTCTTTGTGCGTCACGTCGTAGCGTCCCAAATCGCCATGCAGGTGATATTTCTGCACGTATTTTGCGCAGGCAGTATTCTGCGGTTGGGCCGGAAATTTTTGATAAAAGCCCTCGCCCATCGGCAGCCCGGGGTTATCGAACATGGGGCCGGCGTGGCAGGTACCACAGCCCACCGAGTTGAACAACTTCAGTCCCTCTTGCGCCGTCACGTCCAGGGCCTTTTTATCGCCTTTTACAAAGCGATCATAGGGACTATCCGGTGTCACCAGGGTACGCTCAAAGCTGGCGATCGCTTCCACCGCATGGTCGAAAGTGATCGGTTCCTTGCCACCAAAAACCTGCGTGAATTGCGCATGATACCCCGGAATCTTGCGCAAAACGTCGACTACCGCCTGTGCGTTGGGCATACCCATCTCCACCGGATTGAGGATGGGCCCTTTCGCCTGCTCCTCCAGACTGCTGGCTCGCCCGTCCCAAAACTGGACCGTATTGAAGGCGGCGTTGTAGACCGTAGGCGTGTTACGCGGGACATCGACTCGACCAAAAACCCCGAAAGACAGGGGAAGATTATCGCTACCATTACTTTGCACCATATGGCAGCTGTTACAAGACACAGTTCCAGAAAGAGAAATTCGGGGATCAAAATACAACTGCTTGCCCAGCTCAATCTTGGCGGGGGTCATGGGGTTGTTGGCAGGTACTGGTACCTTGGCGGGGAACTCCCCGTCAGCGACCGCCAGCGGCGCAGCCAAGAGACCGGCACAACCCAGAAGCAACGCCTGCCAGCTCCGCCGCGGAACCCGGATAACGAGATGTGTGTGCATAAAAACGCTCCCTTGTGACATTCTAGGACTTCAGTATAGAAATTCCCGACATCACCCACAAGCGGCAACTTTGCGCTGCACCATTGGGCATTTCTGGTACCAGCCTTGGTCGAAGCCTCCGAACGGCGGATCGCCACCCTGGAATCCGGAAGAACTCGCTGATGACGATTACCGACAAGATGTGGGATGCCCTGAACACCGAGATCAAGATGAATGACCGGGAGGAGAGTTTGGCGGGCACGGATGCACTATCAGGAAGATCCCGGCCCCATTGCATGAAAAGACGTCAGACGCAGGCCACGAAGAAAGGACACGGAAACAGCCCCTTCTATCGGAGATGCCAGCAACTCTCCGTCAGACCGAAAGATGCGGACAATTCGACAAAAGTCGAAAGAATTTTCAGGGCAAGCACTACGTGGGTTTGGCGGATCCTCTAGTTACAACGCTATCATCACTTACAGTCCCTAACACGAGCAGATATGCTCGCACTCGCCAATCGGACTTTGGGCGCGCATCTCTAGGGGCGAAAGGCGTTCTAGGAGGTGCTGCACTGATAAGATCATCAGGATCCGCTGGTCCTGATCCGTCCCGCGAGGCTTGACGAGGCTTTCGATCAAAGCAGTAGTACCACTCATAGAGGTCGGTGCCTCTTCCAGTTGAGAAAGTGCAATCTCTCGCGTGTCCCCCAGTTCATCTACGATCACTGCAAAACACATCTCTTTTTCAGGCACTCTGATGACCATGATCTGTCGATCACCGACGGCTTCTTTGCCGCGAGGGAGAAATGACGCAAGATCGATGATGGGAAGGACCTGATCCTGGTGCACGATACAACCATGTACCCAAGATGGAGATTTAGGGGTCTGGGTGATTGGCTGTGGATCAATAGCCTGGATCTCATATTCCAGGCGGATGCCGTACCAGCCGTTACCTACATAAAAGGTCGCCACTTCCAGAACATCATCTCCACTGGTTCGGTAGGGAGAATGATCATTGCTATATTGACGCTGCGCAGTTTTATGCACATCAAACCGACTCAATTCCCTGGACAGGGGAACAAGCACCAATGCGACGATGTCATTGCGATAGGCATCCGCTTGCCCCTTGTATTCCCTATAACCTGATGACATACGTGAGCCAACAGCATAATACCTCTCGTTAAATTCGACGATGTTAGCATATCCCTCTCCACCACTCAGTTCAAAAAACTCACGATTTATCGCTATCTTTGTGCCTGCAGCAATAGTTTGGTCACTACTGGCAACAATTTGTCCGTTGCGTTCCGCAAAAATGGCGAAGGCGCCTTCCACGAAGGAACCATCTCTGTTCCGTGGTAACGCATCGAGGAGCATTGCCCGCAATTGCGGGGTGGAGTCAAAGACAATAGCTACACCGCCGACGGCGGCAGTGGCACAATTCAGAGGGGGTATGGCTGCGGCATAGATATAGGTATGGCGTCCTGCATACAACTCGGTAGGCTCAAAAGCAGATACACAATAGCCTTGGCTATCATGCAGGCCGAGTGTGGGCATTACCCATGCAGCTTGCAATGTCTTTCCCACTAGATTGCTATACGTCTGATTCGACACCGCGATAATTTTTGCCGTACGATCAAAAATCAGTAAATTATGGTAGACAGTGTAAAGCCTATTGATACCAGTCAGGATTACCTCGAGTTGTTGCCGTTGCTGCTCCTCCACATCTCCTGATTGGTCGAGAACTTCCCGGAAGGCGCTGGTCAGTGCCCACCAACGACAATCATTTGCCCGCTCGTATAAATTGCGATCCATGATGTCAATGGCTAGGGCAGCTTGGAGGGAGCAATTGTAGAGCACGGAGGATACCACTGTTTTATAAAGGTTGGTCGTGGATTGGCTGAAGACGTCTAGCGTATGGACACCTGTATTGCCTATCTCCCGCAGCAACACCTTGGCAAAAGAGGTGTTTAGAGTTTGCCGGTCCCGCGATAGCCAGGTGTTACCATTCCACACCGCCCGATTGAGCTCTCGTTGAATGCTGGCAGCACGTAGGGGAATGGCTCTCAGGTCCGGAGAGAAAATGCTCGCGGTCTCCAACACACCGGATAAAATAGTCGCAGGAACGTTGACAATTTCATGAGCGACGGCCATCTCGAAAGCGTGATTTAACGGCGCCAGGCTATGTCCCTGCCAACCTGCTCCCATATAACCCTGATAACCCTGAGCCTGTTGCGTTGTTGCTAGATATTCTCGGCCAGCAAAGCGAGTAACACGACATCCATCATTCTTTACTTCTGTTACCTTTGCACCGACTGGGAATTGGTAGGCATCGCTACTCGCAATGATTCTCCCATCAGAATTAAGAATGGTTACTACCGTCCAGTCGGAGTCAGTTACTAAATTTTTAAATATTCGCTGGCACTCATCTTGAAATCGAAAACACAAGCATAAAACGCCGACCGGTCTGTTTCCATCCTTGGACATCACCCGGTAAGAATAAATCAGAGGAGATTCATCTCCTGGGAGGAGATCGGTGGGACGGAACGTCTCTACATAGGCATCGGCGGTGCCCAGCGATGCGGCAATCAGTGGATCGCTCGAACAGGTTCCAACGCTATCGCCATTCAGCCGTAACAGGATCCTGCCGTCCGGGGCAAGCAATATGATATCGTGATATACGGAGTACTTGCGCACGTATTCCATAAAGCGGGCTTTTAAGGAGACTCGCTGTGGATCGTCCACATGAACAGCCGCCCGATTAGTCTCGCAAGCCTGTGCATAGGCGCAGATATCACTATCCGTGGCAAGGAAACCGATGTCAGCAGTGCGTTCGAAAAGGTTGCGGATCAAAATGTCTATAGCTATCCGCGCCGTCGATTTCAGGTTAAGTACCGTCTTATTATACAACTCGCTGGCTAATTGACCGAGAAGAGTCTCGGCCAACACATTGAAATCTTCGCGCATGCTGGTGATATTCGTGCCGGCGCTCAACATTTGACCAAGTAGTGTCAAATGATCGTACTTGACCTGTATATCGCGCAAGCGATCCTGATCTTGTCGTAATCCAACCATAAAATTTGATAGATAGTTCAGGTCATCCTGCTCATTAGGCAAAGTCATAGCGCCTCCCTGATGTAGTAAAATAGAAGCTGGGCGGCAATTGTCCATTCACCGCAGTTGAATCTCTAAAGGACCACGGAATCATCACGCAGATAAACGCTGAAATCGCTGGCCGGCATGGGCTTGGCAATGCCAAATCCCTGCCCCTGATCGGCATCCATATCGCGCAACAGCCGCAGGCTATCTTCATTTTCTATCCCTTCCGCAGTGATGGCCACATCCAGGGCATGGGCCATCTGGATCATTGCCTGTACCATTTGCACATGGCGGCGACTATGCGCCATGGGAATGACAAAGCTGTGGTCGATCTTGATTTGATTGCAGTCCAACTCCAGCAGGTACTGCAGAGCCGCTGGGCCGGTACCAAAGTCGTCCAGGGCAAAATGCACGCCAATACTTCGGCAATCGGCAATCAGCTGGGCAGTCTTTTGGATGTCCCGCAATGCGATGCGCTCCACTAGTTCTAGGCACAGTTTTTCGGCAGGAAGACCAGGGCACGCGCTCAAGCTGCGCCGCAAATCTTCACAAAGGCGGTGGTTTTCTACCTGGCGGGCGGCAAGGTTGATGTGGATATCCAGGTCCGTGCCCTCAGCGTGCCAGATCTCTCCCTGCTGGCAGGCGGCCTTCATCACCCACTGACCGATGCGCTGCATAATGAGGGAATCCTCGGCGACATCCAAAAAGGCGCCAGGCAAGAGAAGCCCACGGCTGGGGTGCTGCCAGCGCAACAGTGCCTCGGCACCGACGCAGTTACCCGTGCGTAGAGAGATGATGGGTTGCCAGTAGAGAATGAATTCGGATTCTTGCAGGGCTCGATCCAACTCCCCGCGCAGCCGTTGTCGTATCAGGACGCGCTGACCCTCCTCTTGATTGTAGATTCGCCAGCCATTACCACCCTCAGTCTTGGCTCGGTAGAGTGCTTGGTCAGCATGGTGCAGCAATTCTGCAGGAGCGGCATTATCTAATGGATAAACGCTGATCCCGGCACTGACGGTAATGCCAACGCGCTGTTCATCGAAGCCCATGCGGATACGTAAGGCCGTCATGATACGGGTCATAAGCTCTTCGAGGTTGCGTAATCGATGCAGGTTCTCAACAAGGAGAACAAATTCATCGCCAGCATATCGGATCAGGACGTCCGCCGAGCGTATTACGTCCTGGAGTCGACTTACGACCTCCCGTAAGAGACGATCCCCGGCTTGGTGTCCCATGGCATCGTTGACCCCTTTGAAGCCATCCAGGTCGAGTAGGATGACGGCGAACATGTGCTCGTTGTGCTGCGCCCTGGCGCAGGCGGCGAGAATGCGTTCTTCGAGTTGGTAGCGGTTGGGGACACCGGTAAGAACATCGCAAGTGGCGATCTGCTCCAAGTGCTGCTCGACTCCCTTCCGATGCCACGCTGCGCCGAGCATGTCGGCCAAAAGTTGAGCCAGATGCAGATTGCTGTCCGGAAGTTGAGCGGGAGCCGTGTGGAACCAGGAAACTGCTAGGATACCGCTACAGCCTTTGGGGCCATGCACGGGTATGGCTAGGCTACCCATAAGGCCGGTAACCACATATTCGGGCATGGCCCAGATACTTTGGGGATAATTTGGGGTGTAAATGATGCTGTCATTTTGTAAAGCTGCGCCGCTGATGCCGGCGTCATCAGCAAATATGTGTTGCGATAACGCCTCATAGTTGGCAGGTAGGCCATGAAAGAACAAATAACGGAGATTGTTGCCCTCATGAACGATGAATGCGGCACCATCGGCTTCCAGGCTCTCCGCAGCCAGGGCTGCCGCTGCAATGAAAAAAGCCGAAAAATCATACTGGCGGGTCAGCGCCTGCAGGCGCTCCATTACAGGAGTAGGGATCACAAATGAATTTCCTTCAGAGATTGGGACAAGACCACTCAAAATGGAACCTCGGCTTGTAGGCTTTTTGTCCAGGACAGGAACAATCAGGTCGATGAAAAACGTGCTCAGTTCTACGGGGGCCGACACCTCTGAGGGAGAACTGTCGGCAGAAGGTTACCCCACTGCGTATTCTGTTGATCATGGGCGGTGATTCTGCTGATCGTGGGCACCCCCAATCAGCGAACTTTCTGGTCACGTAAATTCTAGGCATAGGTGCCCACGATCGGTCAAATCAGTGGCGTCATGAGCACCCGGCCGTGGTGGCCGATCATCGGTGTAAATTTCTTCATTTACCTTTACCATGTAAACGGTAAATTTACTCATGATCCTGCCTCTCCATCGCCGGTCTGTACCCGTTGGCGGCGCATCGATTCGCCTTTGAGCTCCAGGCGGTGGGCACTGTGCAGCAGACGGTCGAGGACGGCATCGGCGACGGTGGGTTCTCCGAGGATTTCATGCCAATGCGAGACCGGCAATTGGCTGGTGATTAGGGTGGCCTGCTGGGCGACGCGATCATCAAGGATTTCCAGCAGATCCCGGGCATCCTCGCTGTTCATCGGGGCGAGGCCCCAATCGTCCAGGAGCAACAGGTGCACCTTGGCAAGAGTCGTGAGAAAGCGGCCGAAGCTGCCGTCACCGTGACGGATATGAAGCTCTTCCAGTAAGCGCGGCAAACGGAAGTAGCGCACACTCAGGCCCTGACGGCAGGCCTGGTGCCCCAGGGCGCAGGCAATCCAGGTCTTGCCGGTACCGGTGGCACCGGTGATCAGCAGGTTTTGTCCTCGCCGTATCCAGTCACACTGTACCAAGGCCGCCATTTTGGTACGGTCCAGACCACGGGAGGCGCGATGATCGAGGTCTTCGACGGCGGCATGTACCTTGAGTTTGGCCAGCTGCAACAGGCGCTTTCGCCGGCGGTTGTCGCGCGCACAGAGTTCCCGGTCGAGAAGCAGTGCCAAGCGATCTGCGAAGGGAAGTTCTTGCAGTTGGGGCGCGGTGGATTGCTCGGCCAGGGCCTCTGCCATAGCGTGTAGGTTGAGTTGCTGTAAGGTCTGAATGGTCGGTTGCAAAGACATGGGAAGACTCCGGTTTAGTGATAGTAGCGAGGGCCGCGGATATTGCCGTGCTGCGGTAACGGTTTGGCAGGAACGGGGTCGTGCGGGCTGTGGTCCAGTCCCCGCTCCAGGATGGAGCGGACACTGCGGGTCGTGGGGGAGCCGTGGCGTAGAGCACGGTGACAGGCGTGTTCCAGACGCTCCTTCCCGTAGCGGCGACAGAGATGGAGTAGGCCGAGACAGGAGCGATATCCCTGCTCCGGATGGGGCTTGTTCTCCAGTTGCCAGCGCACCACGTCCCGAGTCGATGGACCGATGGAGAGCCCCCAATGCAACAGGCGCCCCGGACTCCATTCCAGGTGCCGCTGGTGAGCCTTGGGCATGTGTTCGGTCAAGGTGCTGTAGCGCGCCTGGACGCCCTCACGCAGATGGCAAGCGACGCGCTGTTGCCCCTGGAAGATCTCCACGGTTTGCGCGCTGATGCGTAGCTCCACCCGCTGTCCGACGAGGCGATGCGGTACGGAGTAGAAGCGTCCTTGGTAGGCAACATGGTAATCGATACTGACTTTGGCGGACTTCCAGTCAGCATACTCGTAGGGCTGTTCTGGTAGTGGCTGCAGGGCAGGAGCGTCCAACTCCGCAAAAGCGCTGCGGCGGCAGCCTGGTAGCTGTTTGAAGGGGCGTCCGTTCAGGTCTTCCAGTAGGCTGTGGAGAGTCTGATTCAGTTCCGCTAGCGAGAAGAACTGGAAGTGGCGCAGGCGCGCCAGAATCCAGCGCTCCACCACTTGCACCCCGACCTCGACCTTGGCCTTGTCTTTCGGTTTATAAGGGCGGGTGGGCAGTACCACCGCAGCATAATGCCGGGCGAGATCCTGATAACTTCGATGGATTTCGGGCTCGTAGCGCGAGGCCTTGGTTACCGCCGCCTTCAAATTATCTGGCACGAACAGACGCGGTGCCCCGCCAAAGAACTCCAGGGCGCGTACATGCGCGCCGAGGAAATCCGGCAGACTCTGGGTCCAGGTAGCCTCGCAATAGGTGTAGTTGGAGGCACCCAACACCGCGACGAAGATCTGCGCCGGGCGGATCTCCCCGGTCTGGGGATCAACCACCGGCACGATGGGACCAGCGTAGTCGATGAACAGCTTCTCACCAGCCTTGTGGTTTTGCCACATGCTGCGTTTGAGCCCCGCCCGCCAGCGTCGGTACAGGACGCAGAACTGGGCATACTGATACACCGCTTCTTGCGGGTACGCGGCGGAATATTCCTCCCAGAGCAACTGCAGGGTCACGCCTTTGCGCCGCAGCTCGGCATGGATCCGGGCAAAATCCGGCTGCACCTTGCCAGAGACGGTGTGCCGTGAGGGACTGGAGAACCATGCCGCTTCCAGGGCTACTTCTTGCCCCTCTGGCAGAGGCCAAGAGATACCTGCCTGTTCGGCTTTCTGTAAATACTTCCCGACGACTCCCTTGGAGAGCCCACAAGATCGGGCAATTTGCCGCTGGCTGAACCCTGCGGCGTGTAAACGGAGCACTTCGTAAATCGCTTTCATCGTCATCCTCGGTGTAGGCATCCTCGATCTCCTGTAAAAGAGCCAAGAATGCTTGCTAAGCCAATGAATGACCAGAAAGATTTCAATTCGCCAGAGGGTAAATCCGAACAGATTCTGGAATCGTGGGCACTGATTCTGAAAAACCCGCAAAAGTGCCCACGATCACACCAGAATCAGTGCCCACGATCGATCAGAATGACCGCCCACGATGCATCAGAATCGGTGCCCACGATGGTCCAGAATATGCAACCCATCGCTTATCGGTTGCGGCTTCGCTGTAAATGTTCCTGTACAGGCGGTCACGCTCGGCTCGCATCTGTTTGGCCCGCGCTTCGTGCTCTGGCGCGATCAAGAGAGAAATCCAGCCTTGCGGGTGGATTTGACTGTTCGTCAACGCTTCAACCCTCGGTAGGATACCGCCCATGGAGAATGATAGCCCGGATCAACTCGCTATGCTCGCCGTAATCTCGACAGGGATACGGTTCTGCTCTCGTTCCTTGGCGTAGTGGGCAACCAGCGTTTCCCGGTCTGCCCGATAGGCCGGCCGGGCTGGTCCGGATGGTAAAGGGCAATGCCGACATCGCAGACGATGATCTGGTGCACAGCCTCGATGTAATCGTTCTTGTCGTTCATTCGGCCAGGGTTCCTAGCTTGGCGTCGATCTGGTCTTGCGTGAGTGTTCCTTGCTTCATGGCCCACTCGCCGAGCTGGATCAGGGTGTCACGGCTCGGATACTTCATCAGCTTGAGGTCGGTTGCATTGACCTGTGTATGGCCGTTGAAGCGCCGGAAATGCTCATCTACTGCGGTCGTGTTGAGGAACACGGCCAACCCACGGGCCAGCGCCTCGGGCAAGCCGTGTTTGTCCTCGTGAAAGAGGTTCATGTGATTCTCGAAGCCCAGCACGGAATAATCGCCAAAGGCGGCAGGATCAACCACGCCTGCCACCACGCGGCGCTTTTCCTCCTTCGACGAGAAGCGGCGCACCACACAATAAAACCCGTTCGGGTAAAGCCACTTTTCCGTCTCGTCGTTGCACATGATCGCGTTGGGCTTCTTCAAGCCCGTCACGGGCCAGACGGTGCCGATCATGCTCAGGTGACTGGGGTAGATCAATGGCACGGTGCCCGGCTCTGGCATGTCGCGCAGGTGCTCTTTCAGCCGGAAATCGACTACCGGCCCGGTCGATACCCTCACGCCAATGTCGGCCAGCGAGTAGCGCACGGCGGGCGATAGCTCGATGGCGCTTTTCTCGCTCGTGGTCGGCACATGAATGAATCGCTCCGGATCATCCGGGAACACGATCCGGTCGAACTGGTGTTCGTGGGTGGTCAGGTCGGAAAAGCTGTCATCGGTCGAAGTCGTGACCGTGACCGGCCCCTGCTGGCCGCCACGCTCCAAGCGGATGATGATGTTTTCCTGCAGCACCTCGTCATCTCTGAAAGCCTTGTTACGCGACGCGAACAGGTGCATGTGGCGGATCGCCGCCCGCTCAAGGATAAAGTCACGGAACGGGCGGTAATACGGCCCGTTGCAGAAGCTGCGCGGGATGATGGCCACGATCTGCCCACCCGGTGCAGCCTCGCCTACGGCCAACGCGACAAAGGCGGAATACAGATTCACCGTCTCGATGCCGACAGTGCGCAGGGCCAGCCGGTGGTCTGATTGGCTGTTGATCTTCTTGTAAGGCGGATTGAGGATCGCATGGGTATAGCCTCGATCCTGCAGACCTTCAGCGGTCGCCAGCTCGATGTAATCACCCGCGATGATGCGGGGCGTCACGCGGCTGTATCCGGCCAAGTGCTGTGCAAGGTGGCCGCGCAGCCTCTCGTCGATCTCGTAGGCCGTCGCCTCGACAGACTCAAAGCCAAAGCCGCCCGTCACCCAGCGGTCGAGAAAGGCGCAGGACAACGCGCCCACGCCAGCACCTGCGTCCAGTAGACGGCAGGTCTGCAGAGTGCTGGGTGGGAACAGGGTCGCCATGAAGCGGGCCACGCTCGAAGGCGTCATGAACTGGCCGAACTCGGCTTTGTGTTTCTGCGCGGTACGAGATGCCACATCGCGGCGCACACTGTCTGCGGTGTTTAGTTGCTGGAGCATTCCATATCCTCACTGATGGGGTACTTTTAGTTGTCTCTGCTCGGAACATCTCCATGGCCGCTGCCAACGCCGAAGAAATGTCGAACGAAGCCCTTCCCTGGCCATACTCGGCCCCAACGCGTGCTCCATGTCGCCAGAGTGAGAGACGCGGTTGATGACTGCCCAGACGAAGTTGTCCAGCACACCCTGAAGGTATGCACGATCAACGGTGGGGATATCCACCCAAGTTCGTTTCACCATCACTCTAAGAACTCTGTAAGAAGACCACAACCCATCTGTATGGGTCGTGTATCCGTCTGAGCATCGCCACCGGCACCACATGCACGCGTCTTCCAGCATAGCAAGGCGCTGCGAGAGTGGGTGAATAAGGCGGCAGTAGAAGCTGGCAAGCGGCCCGGCAGGGTGGCGTCGGAGCGACAACGAATCCAGGAGTTGGAGCGAGAAGTCAAAGAGCTCCGTCGTGCAAATGAGTTTCTGAAACTAGCCAGCGCGTTTTTTGCCCAGGCGGAGCTCGACCGCCGATGTAAACGGTAAGGACTTTCGTAGACCAATATCGGGGAGACTATGGGATCGAGCCCAAAAGAGACGTACCGTGTTGGGCGAACGGGGTTTGGGGGCAGGCTTGCCCTTAGCATCCCTGCAATCCAGGCCAGCGAGCCGGTCGTCACGGTTCTTGGCCATCAGCTCCGGCGTCAGCGCGGCCAGCGAATACTTGCCCACGTTCCGCATCAACGGCTTCGCGTGTCTCGCGTCGCTGTCGGCGGGTGCTGGGCGCTCGGTTGGGGAGACTTCGGAAAGATAGTGCCTGAGGGTGTCTTGACGATGGTCGCCATTCGGTTGCTCCAGAGCAGGGCTCGTGTACCGCCACGCCAGTGTAAGCAGAGATGGTGGGCCCAGCAGGACTTGAACCTGCAACCAACGGATTATGAGTCCGCTGCTCTAACCAATTGAGCTATAGGCCCAAAGCTGTGCGCTCCTGCTGGAGGGGCGCACAAAAACATCAGTTGAGGATGGTGACTTCCCCATCCACGAAACTTTTGAGGCGGTCTGAGCGTGAGGGATGGCGCAGCTTGCGCAGGGCCTTGGCCTCGATCTGCCGAATACGCTCACGGGTGACGTCGAACTGCTTACCGACTTCTTCCAGCGTGTGGTCGGTATTCATGCCGATGCCAAAACGCATCCGCAATACCTTCGCCTCGCGCGCGGTGAGACCGTTGTCGAGAAGCTCTTCGACCACTTCCCGAATGGCAGCATGGATTGCGGAATCCGTTGGTGCCGGGACATTGCGGTCTTCGATGAAGTCACCAAGATGCGAATCCTCGTCATCCCCAATCGGGGTCTCCATGGAAATGGGCTCTTTGGCGATCTTGAGCACCTTGCGGATCTTGTCTTCCGGCATTTCCATGCGCTCGGCAAGCTCTTCCGGGCTCGGCTCACGCCCCATTTCCTGCAGCATCTGGCGACTGATCCGGTTCAGTTTGTTGATGGTCTCGATCATGTGCACCGGGATGCGAATGGTACGCGCCTGATCGGCAATCGAACGGGTGATCGCCTGGCGAATCCACCAGGTGGCATAGGTAGAAAACTTGTAGCCGCGACGATACTCGAACTTATCGACGGCCTTCATCAGACCGATATTGCCTTCCTGAATCAGATCGAGGAACTGCAAGCCACGGTTGGTGTACTTCTTGGCAATGGAAATGACCAGACGCAGGTTGGCCTCGACCATTTCCTTCTTGGCCCGGCGGGCCTTGGCCTCACCAATGGACATCAGCCGACTGGCCTCTTTGATTTCGGCAATAGGCAAGCCGGCCCGATCCTCGATGTTGCCCATGCGCTGCATAACGGCAAGGATGTCCTCCCGCATGGCCTGCAATTTGGTGGAAAAGCCCTTACCCGCGGCAATCTGCTCATCCAGCCAGGTGGGATCGCTCTCTCGTCCGGGAAAACTCCGCACGAAGTCCTTGCGCGGGTATCCGGCACGTTCGATGCACAAATGCATGATACTGCGCTCGGCTTGCCGCACCTCTTCGGTGAGGGCGCGCAAGGCGTCGGCCATGAGGTCGATCTGCCGCACATTGAGCTTGATCTCCAGAAAGCGCGCCGCCAGCACCTGGCGTTGTTCCTGATAGTCTGCACTGCGCCCTGCACCTTTTGCTCGCAACGCCATCAATACTTCGTAATCGGCACGAATCGCGGCAAAGCGCTCCAGGGCTTCTTCCATCTGCGGTCCTTTATCTGCCGCAGACAAGCCACCGTCCTCTTCGTCTTCCTCGTCATCCTGCTCGTCGGCGCTCTCGTCACCGGCCTCCAGACGGAGGTCTTCGTCTTCGGCATCGGCACTTTCTTCGATGGCATTGGGGTCAATGAAGGCATCGACGACTTCATCAAGGCGCAGCTCCCCACGTTCCACCCGTTCCGCTGCCTCCAAAAGCAAAGCGATCGTGGTGGGACAGGTGGATACCGCACGTAACACTTGAAGAAGCCCATCTTCGATGCGGCGGGCGATTTCGATCTCGCCTTCGCGGGTGAGAAGTTCGACACTACCCATCTCGCGCATGTACATGCGCACGGGATCGCTAGTGCGGCCAATGTCGGCCTCCACCACCGCCAGGGCTTCTTCCGCCGCCTCTTCCACTTCCTGCGAGGCGATGACCGCCCCTCCCTCACTATCGCCGAGGAGGAGGCCATCATCTTCCGGAGCTTCTTCAAAAACCTCGATCCCCATGTCGTTGATCATGGAAATGACGTTTTCCATCTGCTCCGGGTCGAAGATTTCCTCCGGCAGGAGATCGTTGATCTCGCGATAGGTCAGATATCCCTGCTCTTTGCCCCGTGCAATCAAGGCCTTGAGTTCGGAACGCTGGGATTCTGCATCCAAAGAAGTTTCGTTGTCTGTCATAGAGGATCCAACGGCACGCATAGCCGGCCATTATAGAAAAAAACCAAGGCAGATGAAAAGATGCCAGGCATGGTTTCCTAGCTCCTCGCGGTCTTTATCCCGCGTTTCTGTTGTAGATGTTGCCGCAGCTCTGCGCGCTCCTCGGCGCTCAGGGCACCAATTCCGGCGCGATCGCCGAGCCTACCAAGCGACAGGCTGCGCAGACGCCGCAATTCTGCATTCGCCCGCGCCAACGTTTTTTCAATTTCCAACCCCTCTGCCACCTCCGCCTCGCTATCACCCGTCATTGCCAGGGCCAAATAGCGCTCACCATCGGGTTCCTCGGCCAATGCCAAACACAATGCCTGGCTACTTAGATGGGTGATCTTGGCAGAAATTTCAAGGGCGCGAGCGAGGGCGGCGAGCTCTGCGCGCTCGCCGGCAAAACGCTGCAAAAGCTCTCGATCGAGGGCAGCCCAGGCAGGCGCCGCAGGATTACGCAAAAAGAGGGCTAGGCAGCGGGCCCACTCACCGCGCCAACTCGTCGACTTCCGGACCAGCACCGGCGAGCGGCTCCCGGGGGTCACCTGCGGCACATCGGACGCCAGTTGCAAGCGTTGTCGATAGACCTCGCGCAGATCCGGATCGGCGAGCTTGTCGAGGAAAGCACGGGCCTGGCGCCGGTACTGTGCCAACTCATCTCCCTGCCGCAGATCATATTCTGTCGCCAGAAATTCCAGAAAGACATCGACCGCAGGCCGGGCACCGGCAAGAAGCTGGGTAAAGACCTCAGCACCTTGATGCCGCAGCAGAGAATCCGGATCTTCCCCCTCGGGCAGAAAGAGTACGCGGAGCAAACGACCGGGGCGCAGGTGCGTCGGGCTGAGGGCCACCGCTCGCTGCGCTGCGGCTCTGCCGGCACGATCCCCATCAAAACAGAGAATCACTTCGCTACTGGCACGAAACAGGATCTCCAACTGGGTTTCACCGAGTGCTGTGCCACTCGCCGCCACGGTATTATCAATTCCCGCTTGGTGCAGGGTAATGACATCCAGATAGCCCTCGACCAAGAGCACCTTCCCCGTGCGACGAATCCCCGCGCGCGCGCGATCCAGGGCAAATAGGACTTGCGCTTTGTGGTAGAGCGGGGTCTCGGGGGAATTGAGATACTTTGGTTCGCGACCGTCGATACTACGTCCGGCCAAACCACAAAGACGCCCGCGACCATCGCGAATGGCAAAGATGACGCGGCCACGGAAACGCTCATAGAGCCGCCCGTCATCAGCCCTCCCCAAAATACCGGCGTCGACCAGCAGCTCGCGATCCTCCGGCGATTTTCCCAACTGTCCCAGGATACACTGCCCCTCCGGCGCGTAGCCAAGGCCAAAGTCCTCGATAGTCTGGGCGCTTACCCCACGCGATTGCCAGTACTGCTGCGCCTGGGGTGCCTGCGCCAGAGCCTGCCGATACACTTCCAGACTTCGCTCCAACATACCCCGCAAAGCCGGTAGACGCCGGTCTGGCTCTGCCGCCTGCTGGTCCCTTGGTAGCTCTATTCCAGCCTGATCGGCAAGCATTTCCAACGCCTCCACGAAACTGAGGCGCTCATAGGCCATGAGAAAATCGAGGGCATTGCCGTGTACGTGACAGCCAAAGCAGTAGTAAATCTGCTTGTCGGAACTTACCGAAAAGGATGCGGTTTTTTCGTGATGAAAAGGACAGCAGGCCCAATAATCCTTGCCCTTTTTCTTGAGAGTGACGCGAGCATCGATCAGGCGGACCAGATCGGTGCGCTCGATAACACTGTCGATGACTTGCCGGGAGTAACGGGCCATGTTTCAGCGTAGTTCCAATTCAGACACGCCGCCACCGCCATGCTCCGGGCGGGCCATGCGCCATGCCACTACCCGCGGATCCTGCTCGGCAAATTCGCGTACCAGTTCGGCAAGGACGCCGTTGCCCTTGCCATGCAGTACTTCCACCTGACTGCGTCCAGCCGCTACCGCAGCATCGAGATGGCGTAACAAGGCCGCTTCGGCAACATCACGCCGCTGACCGCGGAGATCAAGGCGCCAGGGATGCTCCTCCGGCGCAACATACTGGCTACGCCCCTGTTCTTTCGGCAGGGCAAGTTTTTCGTCCGGCTGGAACTGCTGGAGAGGAATCCACAACTGCTTGCCGCGCAGATCAACCTGAAGACGTTGCCCGCCTGCGTCCAGACGCTGTACCTCCACCACCTGCCGCAGCGGCAGGAACAGACCACGGGTTCCCGGAGTTGGCAGCGCCTGCGCTTCCGTGGATGGCGAAGCAAGCTGCTGGTCAAGTCGATCAAGAGTATCCGTTGCCGCCTGGGTATCGCGCCCTTGCTTGAGCCCGGCAATGGCTGCGCGCACCTGCGAGCGCGCTTCGGCAAGCATTTTTTGCCATTCCTGACGCGCCTCGTCTTCCGCGCGTAGACGCAGGGCCGCTGCCTTTTCTACCTCTCTGTGCAATTGCGCACGCAAACGATCCTGCTCCTCGGCTGCCGCCTGCGCCCGGGCTGTCTGCTCTTCAGCGGCGCGCAGCAGGGCGTCACGACGGTCCTCCCAGCTTTCCCAATGTTCCTGTTCGCCAGCGTGAATAGCGTCCGCCAGGGCCATGACCTGATCTGGCAGACCGATCTTGCGTGCGATCAGCAGGCCCTGACTCGCACCGGCGCGCCCTAATTGCAGGCGATAGGTCGGCCGCAGCCGCTCGATGTCAAAACCCATGCCAGCCAAGAGCACTCCGTCCTCGCGCAAGGCATAGCGCTTGAGCACCGCCATATGACTGGTGAGAATGGTGACCACGCCGCGGTCGCGCAGACTGGCGGCCACGGCTTGTGCCAACGCCGCACCCTCGCGCGGGTCGGTACCATTACCCAGTTCGTCCAGGAGTATCAGGCTGTTCGAGGTCGCCTGCGCAAGAATGTCGCGCACCTGCCGCATCTGCCCGGAAAAACTGGAGAGATCGGCCTGCAGGTCCTGGGCATCGCCAATAACGGCATAGAGCGAGGAAAAATATCCCAGCTCGCCCTCCGCTGGGATGGGCAAGCCGAGATAGCCTGCCAGATGCACTAGCCCGACTGCCTTGAGCAAGGCACTCTTGCCGCCGGTATTGGGCCCAGTAATCAGAAGCTGCTTGGCTTCGCTACCCAGCGCGAGATCGTTGGCCACGACCGCGCTGCCGTGCCGCAGGACCAGTAGGGGATGGCGCAGAGCGCGCAAACCAAAGGACGGCGAGTCACGCAGCAGCGGGATCGTTCCGTCCCAGGCCGCACCGAGCTCTAGCCCGGCGCGGACCGCCTCCAGGCGGCCCATGCGTTGGAGAGTGAGCTGCAGCCGCTCCGCCTCGCTCCCCAGCAGGGTGGTGAGGGAGCGCAGGATACGCTCCTCTTCCTGACGCTGTGCCGCCTCTAATTCGACCAGCAGATTATTCTGCTCTACCACCGCCAGCGGTTCGATGAAGAGCGTCTCACCGCTCGCCGAGCGGTCGTGCACAATGCCGCGCAAACGTCCCTTGAAGTTGGCCTTGACCGGTAAAAGAAAACGTCCGCCGCGTTGCACTACATGCGGATCCTGCCAGATGTCCCGCCGCTCCCGTTCCTGCAGCAATCCCTTCAGCTGCTGTTGCACCTGCGCGCGCTGTATCCGCAGCTGTTGACGAAGGCGTGCAAGTTCCGGGCTGGCGGTATCCAGCAACACGCCGTCCACATCGAGTCCATCCTGGAGCCGGCCGAGAAGAACGCCATTCGGCGCCAGGAGTTCCGCGTCGCTACGGAGAATATCCTCTGCAGCCGTCAGAAAACGGGCATACTCCGCCGCCAGTTCGAGGACCCGGCGCACCCGCACCAGTTCCATCCCGGTCAGGACAGCGGCGGGGCGACTGGCGAGCAGGACAAGATCTGCGATATCCGGAAGTTCCACGGTCGGCATACTCGGACCATCGGCAAGCCGCCGCTGTAAGGCCGCGCTGCGCTCCAGGCGTAGGCGGATTTCTTGCGCAGAGACCGCCGGGTCCAGCCTCGAGACATGGCGCCTGGCATATACATGGGCGCACCGGTCGAGCCAGTGCTGGCGGAAGAGGGGTAACTCCAGGGCGCTCTGCGCTGCCAGCCGCAGCGCGTCGGGACTCCCGGGCGCAGCGATCCCCGACTCCATATTCAGGCGCTGAGCTGTGCCTTGACCTTTTCGGAAAGGACCGCCATATCAACGCGGCCCTGTACCTGTGGGCGCAAGATACCTAGTACTTTGCCCATGTCGCGCGGCCCTTGGGCAGCGCTCTCGGTGACCGCGGCGTGGATCAGCGCATCGATTTCTGCATCACTGAGGGCTGCGGGCAGGTAAGGTTGCAAAAAGACAATCTCGGCCTCTTCCTTCTCTGCCAGTTCGGGACGGCCGCCTTCCCGAAACTGCCGTGCAGACTCCTTGCGCTGCTTGATCAGTTTTTCAAGCACCGTCAGGACATCAACGTCAGTCTGTTCTCGACGCTCATCGACTTCCCGTTGTTTGATAGCGGCAAGCAGCATACGGATGGTCCCGAGGCGCTCCGTATCTCGGGCGCGCATCGCCGCCTTCATGTCTTCCTGAATCTGCTCGCGCAGGGACATCAGTACATCCGCACCAAACGCATCTGCTGCCGCCGCATCCGCTTGAGAGACCGCTTGCGCGCTGCCGCGGCCTTGCGCTTGCGCTCTTCGGTGGGCTTTTCGTAAAACTCACGACGACGAACTTCCGTCAGCACACCGGCTTTCTCGCAAGAGCGCTTGAATCGGCGCAGGGCGACTTCGAAGGGTTCATTTTCTTTGACGCGAATGGTTGGCATGAAAAGCTGGTCCTCTCCAAAAAAGGTCTGGTCTAGAGGCGCAGAAGGATACCCGCTCGCAGATGATGAGTCAAAACATAGCCGCAGGTTCATTGCCATCATCCAAAGCGCAACATCATAATTGTTACAGACGCAACAGTTTCTTGACATAAGTACGCCAGAGGTTCCTAATACACTATGAAAGAAACTTAGTCGAATTAGGATATCAGCTGACAATGCTGAACTCGGTTCTGCAGGATCGGTAACCATCTCGGAGATTGTATGCCAAAGACCCATAGCGCGAAGAAAACTGCATCGAAGTTTGCCACGGAGATACCGGATCTGCCCCAGGCAGCGGCGCCGGAAATCCCGGTGGACACCATCGCCGAGTCCGGCCCATTTCTCAGTGCGCAGCAGGAGGCCAGCCTGATTCAGCGGCTGCACCAAGGCGATGACAGCGCCCGAGCATCGCTCATCGCCGCGCACATGCCGCTGGTCCGCTCCATTGCCCGCAGCTACCGGAACAAGGGTCTCAGCCAAGAGGACCTTTTTCAGGAGGGCTATATGGGTCTGATGCGGGCCGCTGAACGCTATCGGGAGGGCCTCGGCACGCGTTTTTCCAGTTATGCTACCTGGTGGATTCGCGAAGCCATGCAACGGGCACTGATTCGCTCGCGCTTCATTCGCCTGCCCGATTATCTCGCAAAATCCCTGCATGCCCATACACAGAGAGAAGACGAAAGCGCTTTAAGCAGCAGCGATGAAATTCGGCAAAAACGCGTGGAGGCCCTGGGCGTGCGCGAGAGTACCGTGCGCGCCCTGGAATTTGCCGATATCCGGGTTTCCTCTCTCGACGAGGAAACGCAGGAGGGTTTCCACCGGATCGATCAGATCATGGGGGTGATGGCCTCCCCCTGCCAGGAATACGACCGCGAATCCTGCGCGCGGGCCCTTCGCGGATTTTTGTCGGAGCTCAATGCCAAGCAGCGCGAGGTGATAATCTATCGCTTTGGCCTGCACGGTGACAGCCCGATGACCCTGGAAGCAGTGGCCGAACGCCTTGGCGTCAGCCGCGAAGCGGTGCGCCAGTTGCAGGTCCGCGCTCTCGGGAAGTTGCGGCAATTGCTCGTACCTGAATCCGTGACCTTCCTGTGACGTCAGCACCTGGGACGAGCTTTGCGGGTCAGGAGATGACGAATTGCAGCGTGTTGGCCCTGTCAGGGCGGCAACTCCAGGTGGCTGGAGGTGTTTTCAGGGGTTGAGGGGCGGGTTTTTCAGCAGGCGAGCAAAGGAATCCCTGCCGGTTGACAGCATTCTCGATGGAATCTGGTGATCAGGATTGCTTCAGGGCGTGGACCAGGCCTGCTGGAGACGGGTGAAAGCCGCAAGGGCCACGGTATTTGCCGGGAAGGCGAGGATCCATTGCCGCGCATGACGCTTGATTCGGGCCGCGAGGGTGATGATCTCCTGGATGACGGTTTTCACCCGTCGCCGCTTGGCCGGATGCCGTGGTGGAGCGTCCGGTCCCAGCAGGGTTTCCTGACCGATCATGCGCAGAATGTTGTAGGCCAAGGCACCCAGGGTGAGAAGGAGATCGTTGGTGGCAAATTTCCCCGAAGGCAAACGCTCCAGATCCAGATCGGTCTTGATCTCGGCGTGGAATTGCTCGTGGGTGGCATGATCCGCGTAGAGCGAGAGGATGGTTTGCGGGTCGAAGCTCTCGGGCAGCGTCGTGTCCCAGCCCTCCAAGGTGTATTCCGGCATCAGCAGGCTTTGGCCGTTGGCGAGGGTCGTCCGTTCCGTCAGGCGCAGGATCCGGCGTACTGGGACCGTGCCCAGCGTTTCCGGGCTTTCCCAAAGGGTGATCCGCTTCCCCGGGCGGGGGCTCTCCCAGCAGGCTTCTGGGTCCTCCAGGCGGTTAGCGATGACCCGATCCAGGTCGTGGCCACGACGATTCCATTTGATGAGGAAAGCCAGATCCGCTCCTGGCTCCCGGTGTGCCTGGGCATAGCGGGCCAGGGTGGCGGCAATGGTCTTGCTGTGAAAGCCGGCGTCCATGCGTACCAGGATCGGTTGCCTGGTGAGGCTCAGGGCTCTGGGTAGGACACGATCCAAGGTCTCGTCGGTGGCTTCGGCGCTGTGCTGGGTTCCTTCCCGCAGTTCCATGCCGACGTTCCAACCCTCCTGTCCCAGGTAAGCGGCAATGGGGGCATAGCCAACAAAGCCCGCGTAGGTCCAGCCGATCCCTTCCTTCCGGGTGTTGGAGTTGTCGAGGGTGAAGACATCCAGATCCAGGGGGACATACCCGCAGTCCAATGGGGTAATCGGCACCCGGGCCCTCTGCAGCAGCCGGGTCAGCGCCGCGTCCGCTATCGGCAGAAAGGCCTCGGCATGGCGGTCCAGCCGCTGCCGCAAGGTGGCACTGGAGGGCACCCCGCGCAATCCCAGAGCGCGGGGATAGAAGGCGTCCTGGCGGAAGCGTTCAATAGCCTCAAAGTCGCTCTTGCCCTGGCAAAGCAGGCCCACCATAGCCAGGAGGATGTCGCTGTTGGGAATACCCGAGCGCACGGGCAAGGACGGGTCTACGAGTTGCGGCAGTTGTGCGAAGCGATGGAGAGCCTGCCCAACCAGAGCCAACCCCGCCAGGGAGGTCAGCGTGCCGCCACTTTGTTCGAGGACAAATTTTGTGGGTTCCATATGCACCCATTGGGTGAAATGAGCCAGAGCGCATTATACCATGGAAAACATGGCGTTGCTTCCACTTCCAGGCAGCAGGCTCACGGATTCAGGTTGAATGATCCCTGTTGGGTCTACCACGGAATGCAAAATAAAGGAGGAATGATGATGGGTGGAGCTTTTTTTGTTTGCTTGCAGGCACGTAGTACCAAGTCCAGATCACTGCCCTCATGCGCACCACCGTTCACACGGCTACCATAGGCCCAGACCTCGGCCTGCGGTACATGCTGTCCCAGCAATGCCACGAAATTGTTCACGCCACCCGCACATGGGGCACGTCCCGCGCCGAGACAGGCCGTACCTCATCGGCGGTCAGGGTCAACACCCCCAGCGTATCACCCGCCAGGGTAACGAATTCCACCTCAAAGGCTTTCCCGCCATCATGAACCATGACCACGGCACCCATATCCCCTTTCACTAATCCCTGGTCGGGGTAGTCTTTCACCAGAATAACGGTTTCTAGTTTATGAATCATGGCTTCCCCCGAATCACCTGGATTGCCGCTTCCCGGGCTTTTTCCAGAAAGCTCGGCTTCACCATACCCACAATTTGTTCCATCAAATCCGCGTGAGCCGTAAAGAGTTTGCCAGGACGCACATAACTGATGTGCGCAAGTCTGCTGTTCGCAAAGTCCAGTTCCGTCAGCGCGAGGGCGCGGGGATCGGAATAAGGATTGCTGGTGATCTGACAGGCAATCCAGTCGCCACGACACGCATCAGCCAACACCAGTACGGGCGATACTTGTTTCGTGAGAGGTCAGAGAAAGGAAAAGGCAGCACCACTACCTGACCGGCTGCAAGTAGGCCCATGCGGCATCCTCTTCGGGTTTCAACCAATCTTCCGCCAGCGCGGATTCCGAAAGCAGCGATTCTTCGTTGGCAGGCGGCGTCAGCAAGGTCAGCAAGGCGCGCCCTGGCGGCAACGGCTTGTTCAACCCCACGGGATGCACCTGTCCCTGTGCATCGATTTCCACTTCAATGGTTTGCAGCATGGTTCAACCCTCGGATTCTTCATCCAGTTGAAGATACACCTCATATTCGCCTTCTACATCCACGGCGATGATTTGCCTCTCATTCAAGGCATCCAGCTCTTCCGGGGTGAGTTTGATGAGTGCGCCACTTCCCCACCGTTGACCAAATACCGTGCCCACATCCAAAGGGTCCAATGCCTCGTTGACGATAGCTACCCTACGGTCAATGGGGCCACTCATAACTCATACCCCAACACCCGAAAGTTCTTCCGCATTTCCTCTTCCAGCCGCCGTCCTTCCGCCAACTGCGCGGACAGTTCCCTGGTCAGCCGATCCATCTTCTCTTCAAAGGGTTCCCCGTCGTCTTCCGTGGCCGCTACACCCACACAGCAGCCCGGTGTGAGTACATGGCCGTTCTCGCGGATCTCGTCGAGGCTCGCCGCCTTGCAGAAGCCGGGAACGTCTGCATATTCACCGTCACCATCACCCTGCCAGTTGTGGTACGTATCGGCAATCTTCTGGATGTCCTCAAACGATTCGTCGTCACTTGTTATAGCACGAGTCCGACCATCAGGCATCCGCCCAATACAGGCCATCGTCGGCTACCCTGGTAACTTTGCGTGCCTGTACTGGAACGTGGGGCAGGGCAAGTGTCCGGCAAATATCAGCCTGTTGCAGGCTTGGACTGATCCAGAGGGAAAGCGCTGTATCGCCCAACAGCACCGGGCTACGGTCATGAATGGGCGCAACGGCAGGTTCAGGAGGTCCTACCAGAATCGTGCAACTGTCGATGGTCTCGCTTCCGTCCGTCCAGCGATCCCAAAGCCCGGCCATGGCAAGGGCACATCCATCGGAACCATCGAAAAACCAAGGCTGTTTTCGTCTATCATCCAGGGCTTGCCACTCATAAAAACCCGTGGCGGGAATGATGCACCGGCGATGCACCCAAGAGTCCCGAAAGGCAGGCTTGCGTGGTGCTGTTTCCACTCGCGCATTGAACGTGCTGTAGCCCGTCTGGCGCTCCCTGGCCCAATTGGGAATCAGCCCCCAACGCACCATTGCCCACTCCGGCCCCTGTCCAGCATCCCGAATAATCGGCACATTTTGCGTGGGCGACAGATTGAAATGGCCCTGAAAACCCGGCCTGGGCAAGGACAGCAAGCGCACCAGGCGGTCTAGCTTACGAGGATCAAGAGCGTAGCGTCCGCACATGACGGGTATATTCTTCCTCAGCATTCATCCGGTCTACCTGCTCCCGCATTTCCTTTCCCGGCTTGAAATGCAGATACCGTATGGCCGGAACCTGTACAGACTCCCCGGTCCTGGGATTGCGTCCTTTCCTCGCCGCCCGTTCGCGGACCGTAAACGTCCCGAAGCCTCGAATCTCAACCCAAGAAGTGATAGTAGACACTCTCCCATGCGGACAGTTTTGGCCGCAAGTGGTGCGGAAATACTTTCGGACAAATCCCGCTTGCTTGCCAGCGATCGCGCTTCACGCATTCATCGGGCGACAGCACCAACGTCGTGGCTCGGCGCTTGCCATAATAACGGAGTCCGTTATACTTACTGATAGCGCATACCGTTGATGACGTAGGAATGATCGCTGGCTATCGCTGTGAAGAAACCCGGAAGATTGCCGAACGGCAGCTATCCCGTCGGTTCCCGGGTGAAATACAGAGACGGGCGAAAATGCGGCTGGACAGAATCGATGCGGCCACAAGGCTGGATGATTTGAAGGTTCCACCTTCACATCATCTGGAAGCACTCTCGGGCAATCGGCAGGGACAACACAGTATCCGAGTCAACGATCAGTGGCGCATCTGTTTTGTGTGGCGTGATGGTAATGCCTATGACGTGGAACTTGTTGATTACCATTAGAATGGGGGTGCGCAGTGATAGCAAATGAAAAAATCAGTCCAATTCATCCTGGCGAGCACTTGGCAGAATTTCTGGCAGAGATGGAAATTACACAATATCGTCTCGCCACGGCCATCCATGTTCCGCCGCGTCGAATTAATGAGATCGTCCATGGAAGGCGCGGGATCACTGCAGACACTGCCCTACGGTTAGGGAAGTTCTTTGGTACTAGCGCACAGTATTGGATGTCTTTGCAGGACAAGTATGAACTGGAGTCCGCAATGGATGAGATTGGCGGAGTCATCGAGCGGGACATTGTCCGATTTGCCTGAAAGATTCCTGAGCGGCTGGAGCCGCTGATAGCCAAGCGATACCAGCTGGCACGCCATGGCCCTGCACATGGCGCAATTCTTCGGTAATCGTGGGCGTCAAACCGGTCTTGTTTGCCATCCCTGCTCATCCTTGTACAAGGTTTTTCTTCGACAGACTTCTGGTCCTCGGCACCTGATGCGCCTTGATATACCGCTCCGTCATCGCCTGCGTCTTATGCCCCAAAAACACCTGAATCTCGCGCAAATGCCCAACCATGTCCGCCATGTCCGTTGCCGACTTCGCCCGAATGTCATGAAAGTGAAAGTCCTCCACTCCCGCTTTCGGTACATGCCGCTTGATCTGCGTTTCCATCCCCGATTCCGTATAGGCTTGCCCCGCGCGATTGCATACCACGGTTTCCGCTACCCTGGGCGGCAATCTGCTGTATCTGGGCGGTGCAAGCTGCTCCAACTGCCACGCCCAGGCCGCTTCCAACAGTTCCCGTAACTCCGGCCCAATCTCCATCGACAACTTCTGTCCGGTTTTCTTCTGCTCGATCAGCAAACAGGACGGCACGCTATCCGGTAATGGGCTTGCGCCCTGCAAAGGGTCGGCACCCTGCAAAGGGCCTGCACTCTGAAATGGGCCTGCACCCTGCAATGGGGTTGCGTCCGATTCAGGGACAGTCGCGAGAGAAAACCGCATCCGCAAAGGACCATCAATGTCCGACCAGCGCATCTTGAGCACATCCGACAACCGCTGGCCCGTCAGGTAGGACAACTGCATGGCAAAACGCAACGGCGGCGGAACCACTTCCAGAATCGCCGCGAACTCCGCATCCGTCACATAGCGCGTCCGGGCCTTGACCTTGTTCCTCTCCACCCCACGACAGGGATTGCCCTTCGCCAACCCCCAACGCAATGCCTTGGTATACACATGCGAAAGCAGGGCAATCTCCCGATTCGCCGCAACCTTGGCTCCCCGGTTGTCCAAAAAATGCGCAATCTGCACCGGCGTCAGGCTGTCCGGGTGCATCTTGCCAAATATCACTCCCAAATACTGCAACTGGCGGCGCTGATCTCGCTGCGTCTTTTCCGCCTTCTCCGGCAATATCTCTTTTTCATACCGCGCAAACAGACTGCTCAGGGTAACCGGCCGCAAGTCCTGCGCCGTCAACGCATCCGATTCCAGCAAGGCCCAGGTCTTTTTTGCCTCACCCAGGTCCTTCCCCAAACCAATCCATTTGTTTTTCCGCACATACCAATACTGGCCGTGCTTCCAGTACATGCGCGGCGGCAGATCACGCATCAGTAGCGCACAAAGGTCGGAACCGTTCCTTCAGGCTGGTCCGCTCGCCCAATAAAGACGTTCTTCACGCCCGTTTCTTCCAGAATGTCCCAAATCATCATCAGACAGGCTTCCCAGGTCTTTTCATGCAGGTCCGGCGTGACATGCACCCAATCCTTCACTCCATTCGAGAGTATCCAGCCCCGCAACAGCCCACCTTCCGCCTTCACCAATCGGTACGGCCCCTTGGACTTTCGGAGAAAATCCCGGACCGCCCACTGCTTCGCAATCCATCCCCCCTGATATTGCGCCTTTCGCAAATAGTCCAGGCTACCTACCTCAAAACCGGTTTCGGGTTTGCGCACTTCTCCAATGACTTGTTCCAAATGCTCACGCACCACGCGCACCAACACATCCGGCCAGTGCCCTTGCACCGCCGATACGCCCTCGATGCTGCCCAACACCACAACGAAATCCCAATCCCACTGGACATCCGTGCTGCTGTAGTGGAACCGCTCTGCCCGCTTTTGCAGATCAAAACGCAATTCCTCGCGGCGTTCCTCCGGCATTTTTTCCTGGAAAAGTTCGTCATGCACCTTCAACCACTCGACGACATGCAACTCCGAAATCGGGTAGTCATCCACTAGACCGGGGAACCAGTGCGCCTCTACCTGAAAATGCCGATGCAAAGTTTCGTTCAATGCTTCCAAATGCAAATCCAGGTCTTGCGCGATGGGATCCCGCAACGGAAACGCAATCGGTACCGCTACCAGACTGCGCTCCCCGGTAAGCGTCTGGCGGTTTTGCAACGAAACCACCTTGCCCGGCACTGAAACTTCCTCTTGCTGTAACGGCACCCGCTGCGCCAGGTCATAGCACACATCCCAAAACTGGCGACCCGCCATGCTCCGAAAAAACATCCTGTTTTCCTGGGGGCCATTCCGGGGAACAATCCGCTCAATGTAGTCGTCCAGGCTTTTTAACAACAATTCGCCCTCCCCTCCCCGCATTGCCTCCAGCAACGCTTCCCGCAACCGCTCCCGATATTGTTCCTTCTGCTCCGTAAAAACCGTGTACGCCAAATCCGCAATCTTCTGACTCGATACCGTCATTCCCTACTCCCGATTATTGAAAGGGCCGCAAATACGGGCGCAGTACATGCCTGCGCACCTGGCGCACCAACTGGTCCGATACCTTGGGCAGCGTGATATTGTCCTCTGGCCCCTTGCCTTTCCGACCCCGCGCCCCACGGCCATAATGTGTCCTCTGCGTCTGGTCCGAACTGTGCCCCATCATCGCCGCAATCTCCTGGGGCGCAACTCCCGCTGACCGCAGATTGGCCGCAAACTGATGCCGCGCCGTGTACAGGGTAATCCGGGGACGCAAATTTCCAAAAGCCTGATCCCAGGCACCGCGCAACTGTTTCGCCATTTGCCGCAACAATGCCGCCCGTTCTTCCGGCATTTCCCGCAATCCGGCCCACGTCGCTATCAATACCTGCTCCGATTCCGGCCAGCCCGTCAAATCCAGTTCCCTTTCTTCCTGCAAGCCCCGAATCCTCGCGCCAGTGGCCGCAAACGCTCCCTTGGCACAGGGCACCGTCAACCTTCCCCCGGCAAAAGAAACGCCACGAACCCACTCTATCGGGCGCACTCCGACCCGCATCACGGCTTCCATCCACAGTACCGTTTCCCAGGCATCCCGGCTTTCCAGAACCCCCCGCAGAACCGTCCAGCGATCCCGACCGTCCCCGCGCTGCGCACCGAATGACCGCATCCGCTTCCCCGGCAGCTTTTTCTTTTCCGGCAAGGTGATGGCTTCTCCGGCCCATGGCAAACGTATCGCCGCCTCGATCTTCTCTCGATGCTCCGGCGCTATCCACAACGGACTGTTCGGGAACTGATCCAGACTCTCCAGAAACCACAAGAGCGCGGCCCGGTAGCGCCGTACCGTTACCCCGGACCAAAGCTGTAGCCGCAATCGCTCTAACCAGCCTATCCATGCCCTGACCCCGGTTTCTCCTTCAGGCACAAATCGCCTGCCCAAACGTCGCACCAGATCAGCATAGTCCTCAACCGTCGCGGCAGATCGTGCCCAATGGGGTAACTGGCTCATGCCGCTTATTCTGGTCTCCGAAATGGGCCGATGCAAGGTTGCCCGTTACGTTACTGTTCCTCGCTTTGCCCCTTGTTTTCCCCCCTTTTCACCTGCCGAGGACTCTCCGGGGTGTCCTTGTGGACTCTCCGAGGTGTCCTCAAGGTCACACTCGCTCCCATCTTCCCTCCCTCCTGGGCAAAGGTGTCCGCAAGGAGTCTCCAAGGTGTCCTTAAGGTGACCGCAAGGTGTCCACGCCTTCTGCCAATGTGATGGTGTTACACCGAGGACTCTCCGGGGTGTCCTTGGTGTAACACCAGATGTCCAAAATCGCCAAAAATCGGCATCACCCTGATGAGAGGGCAAAAATTCAGGGGGTATCATGCAGCATCATGTAGAGCAGCCCGCCATTGTGCGGAGTATTGAACAGTTGAAGGCGTCCGACCGGCCCGCTGTTGTGCGAAAGCTGGCGGACTTGCAGGAGCGGTCCATGCGGAAAGAGGCGCTTTCCCTGGGCGCACAGGCCGGATTGTATGTTCAGGGTAAGGCGCTGGATACCTGGTTGCAGACGCGCGCCCCGGATCTGGACAAGACCTATGATTTTCGGCGTCTGGTCTATCCGGCTTCGCTGCATGTGCAGGATCGTTTGTCGGGCAGTGCCCTGTTACCGCCCATCGTGACCGTTTCGCAGGACTATACGCGCATTGTCGGTCCCGGCACCCTGCATGTTTCCCGGAGTTTTTACCGGATTCATGCGCAGGCGGCGTTTTCGACGGTGGTACCGAACTGGCGGGAATACCTTTGGCAGTCCTGGCCGAAACCCAACATCAACAATGTGCCGCGAGTGTTGCTGCCCGACAACGCGACCGAGCGGAAAATCTGGATGGCCAATGTCCGGCGCGGTTTTCAGTTAGGCAAGCAACAGGCCCTTGCCAATTTTCGGGTCAGTCTTGCGCGGTTGCAGCGGGATTTCCTGGGAATGGTGTTGTATCGCAAGCTGGAAATGCAGGGCAAGATTGGCGCGCCGGTTCTGGCCCATGCGGACAAGGGCAATGTCGTCACGGCGCATGGCCGCGATTTGTGGGTACATGCCGAGGACTTGCGAATCACGCAGCTTCCCGCATGGCACCCAGATCAGTATTGGCCGCACACGTCCTGGAAGGCACCGGAGAAGCGCAGTCCGGCTAACCTGAAAGGCCATCCAGAGCACAGCCGGAAGCAGCAATGAGCGATCACCTGTTAGCGCGGCAACTGGATGCCTGGCTGGATGAAGTGGTCGAGCGCGAGGCTTCGGACATTGATTTTCTCATTGGCAGCCCGCCGATTCTGAAAATCGGAGCCTTGCGGGTACGAATGGACCAGCCGCCCCTGACCGACCATTTAATGTTGAGTCTGGTCAATGTGCTCTATCCCAATGCGGCAGAGGAAATGGCCCGCAGTCGCAAAGGGGTGGCAGCGGCCTATCGCCGGGTTTTCCGCAATCTTCCGGTCGGCCATCCCGACCGGGGCAAGGCGTTACGCTTTCGCGTCAACATTATTCCCGGAGAGGGGCCGAATGGCGGGTTTGGTCTGCATATCACCATGCGCTCTATTCCCATGACGGTGCCCCTGCCGAAAGACATCGGCCTGCCAGAGGATATTTTGCCGTACTTCCGGCATCGGGATGGGCTGGTGCTGGTGACTGGACCGACCAACTGCCATGCGCCCGGCCATCTGATCCGGCTGGCGGACAACAGCAGGAAGCCTATCGAGGCGATCCATCCCTTGCGGGATTTGATTATGGGATGGGACTATTTGCCGCGCCGGATTCGGGCGATACACCGGGGCGAGGCCGAGATGGTGACGATTCGCGGCGTGGATGACGGCATGCCGCCGATTCCGCCTTTTCAGGTCACGGCGGACCACCTGTTGCCCGTTGTCCTGCACAGTAAGGATATGCTCCGCAATCTGCATGAGCAGTTGCTGTCGGCGGGACAGTTGCCAGAGGACAAAAAGTTTTATCTGGTACAGCGGGCGAGGGAGCAGTTTTTGCTACGCACCTGCATCCGTGAGCCGGGCGTTCGCAAAGGTCCGTTTGTCGGTCTGGAACTGGCGCAGTTTACGGACAAACTCTATCAGGACGGTTTGGGCGTCATCCATCACAATTCCGGCAAGAGCACGGCGTTGGCTTCTGTCATTCGGTATCAGACAAGTGGAGAGGAATCTCTCAAGGTTCTGACGCTGGAAAACCCGATTGAATTTCCGCTGGCGGAAATGGATACGCCCAATGCCACGATCTACCAGGTCGAAGTGCCGACGCACATTCACAGCTTTCGGCGGGGGATCGAGGAAAACATGCGGCACTCGCCGGATATCATCGTGGTCGGTGAAATGCGGGATGCCGAAACCATGAGCGCGGGAATCCTGGCGTCCGTGACCGGGCATCAGGTCATGGGAACGCTGCACAGTACCGGATTTGCCAACACCATCAACCGGGTAGTCAACAATCTCCCGCCCGAAGATGCGGCGGCCATGCGCCACGATCTGATTGACAGTCTGCGTCTGGTGTTCACACAGCGGTTGTTACCGACGCCGGAAGGCAAGCGCACGGCGGTACGGGAATGGCTGGTTTGTGATTCCTATGTGCGAAAAAAACTGCATGAGGCCGCGGAGAAAAACACCTTGCAAAAAACCGGGCATGAACTGGTTTGGCGATTTGGTCGCCCCATCATGGATGACGTTGAAGCAGCGTACCGCGAGGGGCGGATTCTGGAAGTGGATCATGAGAGTTTCAGGAGGGATTTCGGTGGAAAATGACAAGGTAATTCTTTATTTCTGGCGGGATGCCGGGCGGCGTGTCAAGTTCTTTCTCTTTCCGGGATTTACGGCCCTGCCTTTTTTGTGGGTGATATTTCACCTGCTCGACTGGAGTTCCTGGGCGATTTGGGGAGTGTTTTGCCTGATCGGTTGGTACATGGCGACCCGTGAATTGTGGCCGGATGAGTTCGCTCGGCGCGTCGTGTCTTTCGTGAGTGGCAAGCGGCGCTTGCGGAGCGTGTTCTGATGGCCCGCAACTCGCATCGCAAGATACTGCTTCGGTTGTATGACTACGACTCACAGCATCGGGAAATCATGCACTGGCTGGATGGCTATGAAAGGTTCGCTCTCCAGAATGTACTGCGTCGGGCCTTGGAAATCGGATTGCCACAGGTCTTGAGCGAAACTCGCAATGCCCTGACGGGTGGCAATACCCTGGCGGGCGGAGAGCAAACTCCTGGCGGAGCGCAAACTCCTGGCGGAACGCAGGCTCCTAACGGAGAGCAATCCCCTCGCATGGAGCAATCCTCTGGCGGGGTGCAAGCTCCCGACGGAGAGACAGCCTCTCGTGGAGAACCCTTGTCTGACGGAACCGCCATACCAGCCTTTGTACAGGAACAAAACCAGGTCGCGGTAGCGGATAGAGAACCAGATGAGAGGAACCTGCGTGGGGAAGGCCCGGCACGGGCGTCGGCGCATATACAGGACGCGAAAAGGGCCATTATGGGATTGTGCAGACAGGAGGAAAAGCAATGAATCAGGGGCTTTGGGGTTTGGATGACGGGTATGGGGAGATCAAGGTCGTCGGAGAAGGACAGCGGTTCATTCTTCCGGCATTGATTCGGGCGGGGGCGCGACTGGAATTGGGGGCCAATGGCCGGGAAAACGCCATTTACCATACCCAGGGGCAATCTTTTACGATTGGTGACGGTCTGGATATTTTGAATACCCGGGTCGACGGCTATGAGCGCAGCGCCATGAACCGGATCTTGTGCTTTCATGCGTTGCTGGCACAGGGTTTCCAGGAAGGTGATGCCATTGTTACCGGGCTGCCCATTCGCCTGTTCTTCCGGCCTGATGGGAGCATCAATGAGGAAGCTGTCGAAGCTCGCAAAGCCTCTTTGCGGATGGATGTTCTGGACGCCAACCATCAGCGTTTGCCGAAGCCTGGGAAGATCGACGTGGTAGCACAGGGCTTGGCGGCAATACTGTCATTGGAGGGCGACGCGGCGATTCTCGACGTGGGAGCGCGAACGATGGACGCCACGGTATTCCAGGGTGGCCGCATTTTGATGGATCGCACCGGAGGACGGAACCTGGGCGTACTGGACATGCAGAAACGCTTTGCCGAACGGATTGCCGGACGTTTTGCCTATCCTCTGGAAGATCACCTGGTGTACAAGGCGTTTCGCACCGGAAAAATGAAAGTGATGGGCAAGGAATATGACTTGTCCGCCGACCGCGAAGCCGCCATTGCCGAAGTGGCTGCAAACATCTGGCAGGAAGCAGTGGGGATCTTCCGCACCGTGCAGGACGTGGACCGCATCGTCCTGGTCGGCGGCGGCGCGCAATTCCTGGGCACACCATATCCGCACGTCGAGATCGCCTCTGATCCGGTGTATGCCAATGCGCAGGGGATGCTTGTGTATGGACAACAATAATTCCCTTCCGCAAACCAGGGAATCCGTTGACGGGGAGCAAGCCCCTCGCGGGGCGCAAGCCCCTGGCGGGGAGCAAACCCCGATCAAAAAGGACTTGATCGGCATTGTTCTGGAATCGCACAGGCGGCTTGCACAGTTGCATGACGAAGAAATCATCGAGATGCAAAACCGGCTGTTTCACTTGCGCACGTTTCTGGAAAGTGCCAATGCGACAGCCGAAGATATGCGGCAGACGCATGAGCGGTTTCGCAATCTGGTCGAAGCATGGGAAAGCAAAAAAGATCAATTTGCCGATACGTTTTATCGGAATACTACGGAAGTTTTCCAGGAGTATAAGGGTAATCAGGAAAAGCGGATGCAGGAGTATCGGGAGCAGGCGGAGAAAGCCGAGCAGGAAATTCTGCATGCGCTCTCTGGCAGTATCAACAAGATCGTTTCCGAGGCCACGCAACACCTGAAAAAGAACGTGGGAGCCATGAAGGAGATGGTGGAAACGAATAGCGACAATCTTGCACATGACCTGGAAGCTCTGCACAAGGCCGTTTCCCGGCAACAGGAGCAGTGGAAAAGCCGGACGGGACGGCATCTGGCATGGGTGTTGTTTTTCACGCTGATCGGTAGCACGGCAGGTACGTTTTTGGGATTTCTGTTTTTGCTTCACCATTGAACTTTTGTGTTTTTTCGTGCACAAAAACTCATGCGAACCAAAGACCGCCCTTCGGGAAACGCAGTCTCGTTCCGCAACCCGCCCTCATGACCGAGGGCTTTTTTGTTTAGAGATTTAGCTCCGTCTGTCCCTTTGCTGGCTCTTTCGTTACAGATGCTTGGGTGGGCAAAGATTTTCCGGCAACCTGTTTTAGAGCCTGGCTGACAATTTCCGTCCAGTCCGGTCTGTACCACAGATCCGGCGAAGATGCTTTTGCCATGTCCATTGCCCAGTGGAAGGCAATGTGATCTATCCTGGGCTGCATGGCGAGGTAATGCCAGTACCGTTGCGTGAGAGCGGCAATCGCTTCGTCCTGAGTACTGGCGAAACCTGCCTGCTGGCTATGGCTCACGGCATACCCGGCCAAGGCCCCCGCCCAAAAACTCGATCAGCGATTGCCCGGAAAGAATCTGTACGTTCGATTCCAGATTACGCGCAATTTTTGGAGTGCGCCCGGTATGCACAAAAAAGCCTCTTTCCAGACCAAACTTTTGCAAATCCTGCATGAACTGGCGAACGTGCGCAGTAACGATTTGCCCCTTGTAGCGTTTGCACTGAATGCCATACCAAGCGCCGTCCCGATACACCTTGCCATCCAGACCTCCATCGCCACTATAGCGACTGCCACGCTCGATGATCCAGCCTTGCCGCCCAAAAGCATCCAGTACCAGTTCCTCAAAGGTGAGCGGGTCGATCTTGCGGAGATAGGCTATGCGCCGGGCAAAGGTTTCCTGGGGAGTGGCTCCCTCGATTTCCAGCAAGGTGATCTCGCGCCGTCTGGCCGCATCCTGATGGCGGCGATGACCACGTTTGCGGCGAGATTGGATGTGGGAAACCCAGGCCCGCCCTCTGGCAAAAATTCCGGTCAGCTTCATGGCTGGGAATCCTGGTACGGTGACCAGTGTCCGCCGTTATCCATCACTTTGACAATGGTGCGGAAGTGAATGCCGTGACCGGGACGACGAAACCACACGTTGCAGGACCAGACGCCCGGCGAGCGGGAAGGCAGGCATTTTCCGACATGGGCATACTTTCGCATGGCGTTGATGAAGGGATTGCCATGCCGGGGAATATGCTGATGTCCGGTTTCCGCTTGCAGATACGCGAGTACCACGGTTTTCTTCGGCGGGCCTTCATGGGAGGCGCAGCCTGCCAGTCCCAACAAGACAATGAATACGGCAATTCGGTAAATGGTACGCATTATTTTGTCCTCAGCAAGATACCACCCGCCTGCATCCAGGCATGGGCAATGCGCAGTTCCGCCTGTGTTGGATGGTCAGGCAAAAGCAGCTTCCAGTGTTCCGACAGAGCGGTTTTCAAGGGGATGTTCGGGCCATGTGATCCGGTTTGGATGGGGTACAGGTGGCCATGCGCACCCACGGTCAGCACTTTGCCGTGCGTCAGCACCCTACCGTGCGTCAGCACCCTACCGTGCGTCAGCACCTTGCCGGGCGAGACAATTTTTTGCGGGGGCGGTGATACGAGTACCGGATGTTCCGGCAACCATTTTGGCTGATAGCGGACCAGGGCTAGTGTTCGGGAAAACGGCAGGATTTCCACCGTGGCGACGTGCATCATTTGCCGGTTGATCTGGTGGACGATGACGGGCAAGGGCGCGTTGGTGTTCCAGATCGCCACATCCGGCGTGGGATGGGGCACGAATGTGAATTGAACCCGCCACCCGATTTTCTGTGCCAGACCGTCCAGCAAGAGGTTGACGGGGCCGGACCAATGCAGGGTCAGGTGATCGGTCAGACCGGAAACGCGGGAAACATGGGTGACAGCGATGGCAGGCCGGTTCAGATGGACTTCCGTAATCTGGTCCAAGGTTTTCAGAGAACGGGCCGCGACCGCCGCCGAATGGTTGAGCCAGAGGGAAGCCTGATGCAGAGAATCGGGCTGGCTGGCCGAAGCCGGATGGACGGTAGCGCATCCGCTGAGGGCCAGAACGGACAAGGCGGGTAGCCAGCGTGTGTTCATACAATCTCCTGGTGAGTGCTCTCTATCAGGGTGATGCCGTTTTTGGGCGATTTTGTGCAATCAGCGCGTCGTTCCAGTCCATGCCGGAGTATGGCGGCGTCAGGATGTCGGTTTGGGCGTCGGGGCGAAACTGACGCATCCGTTCCTGTAGCTGGCGGGCCGCTTTCAGTCCCGCAGCATCATTGTCAGCCAGAATAGCGATATTCTTTGCGACGGCAGGAGGTATCCAGTCGGCCAGAAGCGTAGTGTTCAGCGCCGCCCAGACGGGAAGGATTCCGCCTTTTTTGCGGGCAATCGTCGCCCCGGCCAGGACGGACTCGATCCCCTCGCCAATGCCGATCATACCGTTCTCCCCTACGGGAAAAATCCGCACAGCGCCGCCATTCATGCGCTCCGCGCACTTTTTCAGAAACTTGGCGTTTCCGCCTGAGATTGTCGCCTTGCCGGACCCGTCAGGCTGGAGAAAGGTCTTGTGAATCCCCAGAATTTCCTCGTGGATGTTCGTGACCAGGGCCACCATTGCCGGGCCTTCATGGATGACGGCGAATCCCGTGTCGGTTTTCTGGTATTGGGTCAGCCAGGGATGAAAGCGCAAGTGGGCGTCTACAGGAATGGTGTCGGTCAAAATTCCCCGGCTTTCCAGGTAGGTTTCCGCTGGCGTACCGCGTAGCGGTTTGCTCTGGCTCCAGGTTTCCTTGACCTTGGAAAGTTCCTTGCGGTAGTTGATTTTCTTCTCCGGTGCTTTCTTTTCTCCAGGCCCCGGAAAGGTGGGCATGGGGGCAGGATTCCGTTCCATTCCCAAAGCCTCCTTCACGGCCTGAAAGCTCTGCGAGCGATTCCAGCCATGTACGTGTTCCAGGAGGATGAAGCCGTCGCCTGCCAGCAGTTCCCCGCCGCCCTGGGAGCAGACAAATGTGCCGTTGCCGTCCTTGTCGTCGAAGCGAAAGCGATCCTTGCCGCCGCAGCCGGGGCAGGCGCAGTGTTTTCCATGGAGACTATGCGCATCCACATTCAGGCGGGTCAACAGTTCCCGCCAATGTCCGCGAGCGGCCTGAGCCACCGCGTCAAAATCCACAGAGGATTCGTGCGTTCCGATACGTTGATAATTGCTCCGAAAATCATTCAGATTTCCCATTGTTTCCTTCCTGCAAATACTTCACCAGCGTTGCGATTCCTTGAGCCAAATCTTTCTGGTCGATTTCGATTTGCTCCATTCGTTTGCTGAGGGCGTCCAATTTTTCCAGGGTTTCCGTTTTGTTGGCTGCAATCGTAGTTACAAGTTTTTCGAGTACCGTTTCCAGTTGGGCGTTGTCGGCAAACTGGTCTTGCAACAAAGTGATGCCAACATTCAGGGCGTTGATGACCGGAGCAAAAACCTCTCTTACTTCCCGCGCCAGGGAAGCGATACTTTCTGGATGATTTTCGTTGATGCGTCGTTCGATTTCCGTAAGCATGATTCAGGCCCTCAAGATACGTTGGCGGGGGGAAAGGGGGCGCAGATTGCGTATGCGCCGTCCCGCCTGGATTTCGTGATACTGCCGATAGAGTTGTGAGCGCATGGTTTCCGGGAACCAGGTGGTGCCGTAAAGTTTTTGGTGCAGATCATCGGCCAGGAGATTCAGCTGCTTTTCCTTCTGCGCGGCTGCCAGCAGAAAGCCCGCATAGAGGGGAGAATCCAGGCGGACGGCAAGACAGGCGGGGATTTCCGGAATCCCGGTGATCTCCCAGGAGCCGTCTGCCGTTTCCCGGATGTCTCCGCCGTGCTCGAACACGTCCCATACGAGGTCCACAACATCAGATGGTGCCGCTCTCATTGGATGGTCTTTTGGACAGGACCAAAGCGGAGCAGCCAGCGTTCGGCTTCCTCGCGGTAGCGGGGGTTCTTGCGGTCCCGCAGCGCCGATGCCACCAGCAAGTAGTACATGCGTTTCCAGTTCATCGCAAAAAATCCTTTTTTTCCTATATCACCAGGGTGGTGCCGAAAATGCGGCATTTTGTGCCAGCGCAAATCAGGACGGGGATAGCCGAATAACCAGTGCATTCAGCACGGCCAACGCCGCCATTCCCACTAGCAGTAGCTTGACAAGCATCTGCTTTCGTAGTACCCATGCACTCAAGGAAATGTTGCGCCCTGAATGGGCGAAGGTGGTGAGTGATGCCGTATGATGACTATGGTAATTATAGTAAAAAAGGCATTTATCATGATCCCGAAGATGCGCCGTTGTATTGTGCGTCTTTTCCTCGCGTTATGCCTGTCAGCATTTGGGTTGTGGTTGCTTTCTTCGGCATTATCGGTTTGATGATGATTTTCTAAAAAAGCCCGCGCAAAGCCAAGCCTATCGGTTGAGGTGTTGATAAGCACCCACTAAGCCTTCTATAACCCCCGAAAACTTTGATGGTTTCCGGGGATTCTTTTTGGCGAAAAATTCTTCTGCAGGTTCTGGTGGTTCGAACAGTCACCCAGCATCCCCCCGGCGGGCGATACGGCAGTTTGCACGCCTGTATTTTTCACATACGGTAACTTACGCACTTTATCGCCAAACCGATAAACTATGCAACGATAGATAATCAAGTATAAATCAGGCGCGTCCGGAAGCCTGGACGGTTGGCCGGGAAACTTCCAGAACGGAAGACTGGGTAACCGCGACCAGCGCCACGCATGGGTGGCTCCGGCCAGGATATTCGTCGAAGCGCGGGCACCGCTTATCGAAAATATTGAGTACCGATGATATACAGCCTATAATATGTATAACCATCATATCGAGGATGTTCGATAATGCGCTCCTTTCCACTACATACACCAGAGCAGCTTACCGCGGTGTTGCGGGACTTGCGCCGGCAGCGAGGTCTTACTCAGGCTCAGGCAGCCTCCGCGCTGGGAATTACCCAGCAGTCCTATTCCGCACTGGAAGCTAACGCAGGCCGGATATCGGTCCATCGCCTGCTTCGCCTGCTGGCCCTTCTCGGGGGGACTGTCACGGTAGCCTGGAAGTCCGGATCGGATGATGATACTACGCCTGGCACTTCGTCGAGGGCTGCGTCATGGTGACGACAAGGCGCGCACCGCGCGGCCTAGCCTTGTGGATGAACGGCGAACGGGTGGGCGACTGGTCCATCAGCACCGGCGGGCAGCACACCCTGCAATATGCTGAATCCTGGCTGGAATCTCGATTAGGTCGCCCTTTGTCCCTGTCTCTACCACTGCAGTCGGCACCTCACCGCGGTGACCGGGTCCGCTGGTATTTCGAAAATTTGTTGCCGGACAACCCCCGTATACTAGAGCATGTCGCCAATCGGTTCCGCCTGCGTTCCACGGAAGCCTACGTGCTGCTGGCCGAGATCGGTCGGGATTGTGTGGGCGCGCTGCAAATCCTGCCCGGAGAGGAGGAAGCCCCTTCCGTGCGGGAAATCCAGGGAGTGCCGCTCACGGCGGATCAGGTGGCAGAAAGATTGCGGGCCGCAGCGTCGGCCAAAGCCTGGGGGTCGGAAAATCCGGAGACAGAATTGCGCATTTCCATGGCGGGGGCCCAGGAGAAAACTGCACTGTTGTGGTGGAACGGGCAATGGCAGATCCCTTTGGGAACCACGCCAACCACCCATATCCTGAAGCTCCCCCTGGGCCGGATCGGAGTGTATGGACTGGACCTGCGCCAATCCCTGGAAAATGAATGGTTATGCCTGAAAATCCTGGGGGCATTCGGGCTACCGGTTCCCAAAGCCGACTTACTGAACTTCGATGGAGTTCGAACCTTGGCTGTTGAGCGCTTCGACCGCCGGATGGCGCCGAGTGGTACCTGGATATGGCGGTTGCCGCAGGAAGACCTGTGCCAGGCGACGGGAACGTCCCCCTTGCACAAATACGAGTCCGACGGCGGGCCCGGCATTAGAGAAATCCTGGAAGTGCTAGCACTATCCACGAAGAGCCGGGAGGATCGTCGGCAGTTTTTCCTGGCGCAAATCCTTTTCTGGCTGTTGCAGGCACCAGACGGGCATGCCAAGAACTTCAGCATTCATCTGCACCCGGGAGGCGCTTTCGATCTCACCCCGATGTATGACGTTATGTCGGCCTATCCAGTTCTGGGCAGAAAATCGGGGCAGATTCCCGTGCAGAAAGTAAAAATGGCCATGGTTGTGCGTACCCCTAGGCCGCACTCGAAGATGCAGGAAATCCTGGCTCGCCATTGGCTGGAAATGGCACGCCTCCAGGGGATGGCCGAAGAGGCTCAGTCGATTCTCGATAAGCTATCTGCACAAGGGCCTGGCATCCTCACAACGATAGGTCGGTCGCTCCCGGCAGGATTTCCGGCCAAGGTAGCCGAGCCGATCCTGGACGGCATGCTGACGGCGATACGGACTAAACTGGGCTGAGCGCACCCGCTGTGTGCTCCGTTCCATTGCACCGGAATATCGGCACGTTCCTACCGATGCCAACCCCGCAGGGCCACCTTCCGTCCGCTATCGGCGCTGGTTGGCGTCTCCCCGTCCAGACGTAGAGGTTCAGCGGGCTGCTGTCAACACCTTAACCGATAGGCTTGGCGCAAAGCGGGCTTTTCACAATACTCGATTACTTATCTTTTCAGGCTCTTTTTGAAAGCAGTATCAGCGGATTGTGACTGTTTTTTTGCGCTCTCATGCGCCCCCTGCTGTTTGCTCACCATATCGTTCTCTCCATAGGGCTGCACACTGGAACTGGCCCAATTCATCACCCGTTCCGGTAACACAAACACCAGCTTGAAGCACTCATAAGCGATGATGACCATGAGCGTGACATAGATTCCGACTGCGCCGATCATGTCCAGTGGCCCCATGATTCCGCCACCGGCATTTTGGCTGGATACCACCGCCTGACTGATCATGGGCGTGACCAGGGAAGAAAAGCCCATGAACAGGGCGTAGCCGCCGACCAGTCCCAGGATCATCAGGAAGGGCCGGACCATGATGGCCAGAGCGATTTTATACCCTGCGCTACCCATGCCGACGACCTCATGCCCTTCGGGGTGCATGTGCATGATGCCCCACAAGGGCGCTGCGACAATCATTTCAAAGGCCATGAACAGAAAGCCCAGGAGCGCCGCAATCCAGACCATGAAAGGAATCAGTGGCACCACAAAGCTCAGAAAAAATCCCTCGACAAACAACAGCCCTCCCAAAAACAGGGCCATCGGAGTCACGTCATACACTACCACGGCTTTTACGGCGCTCGCCGCATTGTCCACACCGGGGATAATTTTCACGTCTGAGGAATCCGCTGCCGCTGCTCCGGCAGTCAGACCCGTTGAAGCGACATATACCGCTGCACCTGCCATTTCCATGCCGGTGCCTACGTTGCGGATGGCCAGCAATGGATTGGAACCCGCGTCGGAAACCGCATCCACCACCAATGGAGTTACCAAACCGAATATGTCCCCCATGTCGGAATTGAAATTTTCGGTGGGCTGCACATGACCGACCAGACTGCCATTGCGCCGGATGAAACTGTCGATCCGCTTGTCCGCATGGGCCACATGCGAAGAAAATTCCTTGCCGATGAAGTTTCCACCGTCAATACCAGTAGCGTCGCCCAGGTTGTTCGCCGTTTTCTGCGCGATATGATTCCACTGCACCAAATCCCAAAACCACTCTCCCGCCGTGGCGAAACCGTCCTGTTTCGCGGCGGTTTCGTATGCCTGGACCTGCGACTGAACCGCCGTATCAGCGGCATTTTCAATGTCCGTTTGCATCGTTTTGTCATACGCATTGACGGCCTTGACGAAATTGGCATCGTCCGTGCCTGCCGGGTCTTTTTCATTGAAAATGTTGCTGGAAATGGGATGCAGAGAACCGATCAGCGTGCCGATCGCTACCCCATTATCGGCTCCAACGGTATTGACCAGCGTGGCTCCATTCCCGCTCCCTAGTGCTCCGGATACAAAAGCGGTCTTGCCGCACGCTGTAGGTGCGATACCCAACGAGGACAGATCGCCCAGGAGTCCGCCACTGTCCGCCGTCCATTGATAGATGCTGTACTTGGTGGCATACACCTTTCCGCCCGGCAACGGCTGTACGGCTTCGTCATATCCTTCAAAAAGATGCGCTGCACCATCCAGAGGATTCAGGGTATTTTCCGGGACAGGTCCGACACGGCTGACAGGGTTGGAATTGGGAAACATATTGTCAGCCGTTTCATTTATCCCCATTTCGCAGACTTGTGATTCCATGATGCCCGCCGCCAGTTGTCCGGTATTGACGGGATTGACGACCACGGAGCCGACAGGATTTTGGGCGATGAACTGGATGGATTGTTGCCATGCCGCGTCGCCCGCGCCGATGGCGAATGTGAGCAGCCAGACGACAATGCCCTGTGCCGCCGACATGCCGCCCAGGGATGGGACAGGGAGAATGAGGGCCGCGCCTGCCGCTGCCTTCATGGGAATCCAGATCGAGGACCATTTCTGGCCCAGGGGTTCCCCTTCGTGCGCCGTCTTGAGGATGCTGGAGCCTACGATATAGGTCATGAGCAGGCCGCCCAGGATGAGTACCAGGGAGTTCACGTCCTGCAAAAGCCGGGTAATCACCGAAACCGTCCCGGTTCCCACACCACTGATGTCCGGCACCAGGGGGCCAATGGTTTTCGCCAGGATCGACAGCATCATGTCGTCGCCAGCGGGTTTGGGATTGAAAGTGCTGCCCAAAGCCGGGAGCGCCCACAGGAACAGGGACAAACCGGCAAGATACTTCCTGATTCGTTTCAGCATGGCAAAAAATCCTTGGTCCGCACCCACTATCAGGGTGGTGCCGATTTTTGGCGGTTTGCGACCATCAGGGTCGTGCTGTGGGCCGTGGTTCCGGTGCGGGAGTGCTGAACAGGTCCAGCAGGCTGAACAGGTGCATGATCTGATCCAGGGTTGGATCTCCCATGAACTCTACTCCCAACTCATCATTTATTTCATCATCGGTTTCATCATCTTGCTGCTGTTGATCCATGGTATATGCTCCGTTATTTTGCAACATTACTATCCTGCCTCACCACTTCCAGCCGCATATCCGCTTGCGTCTGTTGGGCAAGCTGCGTCGCCAATGCCGCCTCGATGTTGGTATCCATGCGAAACTTGAGATAGTCCTGCTGTAACTGTTCGGCCATCATGAGCAATGCCTGCTTTTCGGCGGCGGCGCTATGCAGGGCTTGCAGCTGCACATACCACTGGGGATTGCCATAGGTCGCCTTGTCTTCCCAGGCCAGGGCCTGCTCCAGCGAGGCGTTGGAAGCCAGAGGCGGGGTGCTGGTGAAAGACTTGCCCAGGGTCTTTTGCACCTGGGGGCCGAATCTCTTGATGGGTGTTTGCCCGGCTGCCACTTGGGAAAGAATGGTTTGCGCCAGATTCATGCGGGTCTGCATGGACATTTGCAAACCTGCCGCTGCCTCCCCCGCCGCTGTCTGATAATTGGGCTTTTTGAGCCTGGCCGTGGGCATGGTATCGGTCAGATTGTGAATCAGCGCCGAGCGTGCCTGGGCATCCAGATTGGGATGCGCCTCATTCGTACCAATCGCAGGTTCCGCGAGCAAGGTGGCGCCTGCGAGATCGGCATTGGGTTTCGGGCTGACGGCAGCACCGGGGCAGACACCTGCCCTGATTTCCGCTTGCGACGCGAATTTGCCACACTGCACCTGGTCCGTGACCAATGCACCAAAGGCTCCCTGGGGCGTGGTAATGGCTTTATTGGTGCGGGTAGCCTGGGCTGCTGTCCCGCTTACCGGATTGGCCGCGCCCAGTACCCCACCGCTTCCGGCAATCACGGCACTCATGGCCTGCTGGCCGGTACAGTTGTCACCACCACAAGGCATTCCTGGCGGCGTCTGTTCATCGGCGTACGCCTGAGCACGGACGTTGGCCTGTTCGATTTTTTGCCTCGCCGTGTTGAAATCGCTGGCAACGCCTTCGGTCAAGTCCTTGCGCACGGCATTGTTCCTGGACTGCGCGGCCTCATACAGGGGTTCCCAATGCTGAAAGTAAAGTTGATTGATCCCTGCATCAAAATTGGTAGCCAGGGCGGTCACTGGCTGTGTGCAGACCAGCGCGAGCCAAAAAGTCCACTTTTTACCTGGCGACGTTGGCATCCTGCTTCTCCACTTCCGGGCGCATGACCTGTTGTGTCTGCTGTGCGAGCATCGTAGCCAAAAGCGCCTCAATGTTGGTGCGTTCCCGAAACGCAATATACTGATATTGCAACATTTGCGCCTGCATGAGCACCATCTGTTTCTGAACAGCCGCTTTGTGCAGGGCTTGCAGCTTTACATACCATTGGGGATTGCCATAGGTCGCCTTGTCTTCCCAGGCCAAAGCCTGATCCAGCGAAGCATTGGAAGCGATGGGCGGCGTATTTCCCAGGGATTTGTTGAGCGTCTTTTGCACCTGGGGACCAAATCCCTTGATGGGAGCTTCATAGGCTTCCACCTGACTGAGTACGGTGTGCGCCAGATTCATGCGGGCCTGCATGGACATTTGCAAACCGGCAGCCGCCTGTCCCGCAGCGGTGCTGTAATTCGGTTTCTTGAGCTTGGCTGTCGGCATGGTATTGGTCAGGTTATGCACCAATGCGGCCCGTGCCTGGGCATCCAGCTTGGAGTGCGTTTCGTTTTTTGCGGTACTCGGCACCGAGATCAGGGTGGTTCCGTCAATGTCCGCATTGGGTTTCGGACTGACGGCAGCACCGGGGCAAACACCTGCCTTGATTTCCGCCTGGGATGCGAATTTCCCGCAATGCGCCTGATACGTGACCAGCGCGCCAAAAGCCCCTTGTGGCGTGGTGATGGCTTCATTGGTGGATGTCACCTGGGCGGGCGCGCCGCTAATGGCGTTTCCGGCTCCCATGACGCCATTCCCCCCGGCAATCACGGCACTCATCATTTGCTGACCAGTGCAGCCGTCCGCGCCACAAGGCATCCCTGGCGGCGTCTGTTCGTCGGCATAGGTCTTGGCGCGCACATTCCCCTGTTCGATATGCTGCATGGCGGTATTGATGTCTCCGGCCAGGCCTTCGGCCAGGTCTTTGCGCACGGCATTGTTCTTGGACTGCGCGGCCTCGAACAAGGGTTCCCAATTATCGAAATAGAGAATGTTGAGGGCGTTGACGATACCCGTTTCCGCATTTTGCACATCGCCAGGCGTAGCGACCTGTCCCTGGGAATAACCGCCCCCACACATCCCCGTAACCGGCACGACATTGGTACCCGCCCCCACCTGGGTAACGGGAGCCTGCTCACCCAGTGCCCAGGCGGACCCGCTCATTGCCAGACCCATTGCCAAAATCAACGTCTTTTTCCACATGGTTTGATTTCCCTCACGGCAATACATTGTTGTACCAGTTGCTTACCTGATTCACGGCCTGACTTGTACCATTGTTGACAGCATTGGAGCCTGCATCATTCCAGATACTCGGCCCGGAATCCTGGAAAGCCGGACTCGCATCACGATTGGAGTTGTACTGGATTTGCAATGGCGTAAAGCTGCCCATGCCCGTCAGTTGGGAAAACTCATTGGCTGGCAGATTGAAATTCAGCAGACTGTTACCGCGAGAGATGGTGCTACTGATCTCGGATTTTGCCGCGCTGCAAACTTTCTGGTAAATCTCTTTTTCCAGTTGTTGAATCAAGCCAGAAACATTGCTGGAAAACATATTGCTCAACGAAAAATTGAGCGCGTCCCCCAGACAGGTATCGCTACTGATCTGGTTGGATGGATTCGGCGGCTTTGCCACGGCCAGCGTTTCCTGCGCCTGTTTCTGAAAGCTGTTGATGGCGTTTTGACAGGTAGGACAGTTGGGATTGCAGGGCGCGGCAAGAGCGATGCCTGGAATCATTGCCAAGACAGCAATCAAAACCTTTTTCATACGGAAAGCCTCATTGGCAATGCGGGTTGAATTTCCGGTGAAGCGATCTTTTCCGGGCTAAAGGAATCATAGTTACGGCAAGTGGCCGCCCGGTCAATGGAATTGGTAACGGCAATCTGTTTCCACAACGCATCTTCCTCCAGACCGAAGTGTTCTGCATACGCCCGGACAAAAATCCCCGCATCATGATCTTCTTCCAGATAGACTTTCCCGCCCTTGGGCGACAGATAGGAATACGGCGTGATCTGGTCGGCAATGCCCAGGGCCTGAACGTCCTTGACGGGGACAACCAGCCAGCCGTGACCAGGGTCCTCGGTGAAGGTATAGCGTTTTCCGGCTTTCAGATCAGCGGGGGTAATGGAGATCGCTACATCATTCCGTACTGCCTTTGGCTCTGTGCGTGGAACAGATACCTGAATGGCATGATTCCGCGCTTCCTGCAGGGCCAGCAGCAATTCGTCGGTACCAATGATGTCCACGGCTTTTTGTGCGTAGTTTGCCGCCATGAGGATCATTTTTTCATGATCGTCAGCGAACTTTCGCAGTCCCCACCCTTCCATGTAGGATGCCGCATTGCCAGTCTCCATGGGCAGGCCCAGGGTCTGCGCGAGCAACAGGGAACCGAGTTCCGCCCGCAATTCACAATAGGCATACGCCTCATCCCTGGTGAGTTTGTTTTTCCGGATGGACTCCTGAAACGCATCATCCATTTTTTCGGTCGCATGGGTCGCTTCGTGCAGCAACGTCGCATAAAACTGTGCTTCGTTCGGAAACTGCCCAAGCTCCGGCAAATAGATTTCATGTTTGCCGGGAAGGTAATACGCCTGATCGGAAATGGTCGTATGCAGTGGGACAATTTTCTCGATATGTTCCTTCAATACCGGCAAAACGGTCTCCACATCCCAGGCAGGGGCAGGAATCGCACCGTACTTGTTCTGAAAAAACGCAACGCCGTTTTGTATCTGGCTGACATGGAACGCAAAAGCCAGTTTGGTGCTGACCAGCACTTGCCTGGGGTTGCCTTCCGCATCCAGGTGTTCTTCGTCCTTTTTGAAGATGGGCACGAAGATGGGAGTGCTGCGTTCGCCCTTTTTCACCGACAGTTCCAGCCCTTCCTGTTCGCCCATCTCTTTCCACTGATTGAAAGTGGCGAACACCATAGGCTCTCCATGGAATCGGCCCAAGGCGAGATTGAGGGCATTGGCCCCTCGATAAAGGCGATCCGTTTTGGCATTGGTCGGTACTTTGGGGCCGGGTGGTGGCGTCCAGGGTTTGCGCCAGGATGGAGTACCGGACGGATCATGCAGCATGTCCAGGATTTGCTGCGCGACGACTTCCGCCGCAGTGCGTTTCTCAGCCATGCGCCTTCTCGTTTTCGGTAAAAAGGGCTTCTCCCAGAATGGGATTGCCGTTCTGGTCCGTGCCGATGATGGGGGCGTCGTCGCCGTCCTTTGCCGCCGCGTCGATACGGCTGCCGTCTTGCAGGATGGGATCGATGTACTCGTCGTGTGCTTCCATCCAAAACTCTCCTTTCGCGTTCCTTACCTGGGTGGTGCCGTTTTTGCGCAATTTCGGTCACGTCCTTTTCAGGCGATGCAAAAATTTCGTCCAGATCAGGGCTTGCAGGCGCACTTGCAGGACGTTCTTTTCGGGTTCGCTGAGTTGGGCAATGGCTTCCGGCAAGGGCGGGTGCCGGTCCATGACGGGCAAGGCGTCCAGAACGGGCAGGTACACCAGGGACCGAGCCAGGGATACCGGGTCTTTGGGCGGGTCGGCCTGGGCAATCAGGTCCTGCAGGATGCGAAAGCCATCCACCTGCTCCAGTTCCCTGTCACCGATGGTCCATGATTCGGTAGCGGAAGGCTGTGGACGGTCTTTCCACCATTGGGTACGCCAGGGTGCTGTTGCCATGATGATGTTCTCCAAAGATTTCCGGTTCCTGTAAGGGTGGTGCCGATTTGCGTGAAAAAACGGCACCACCCTGATGAAGTCACGGAAACGGAGAAGATCATCATGGCAACAACGTATGCAGTCGAACCCAAGCGTATCGAGGACGGAATGGTTGTTACCCCGGAAAACCCGCAGGACGCGGAATTTTATGGCGTGTATGTCAAGGGAATCCGGGAATTGTGGACGGTCGGCGGAATGGACCAGCCGGAATTGTCCACGCACTTGCGCGACTTTCCCTCGGCGGCAGCGGCCCAGGAGTTTATTGCCAACGTGGAAGCGCAAAAGCCGCAACTGGAATTGCTGGAAGCCGGAAAGCCCGTCAAGATCGCTGGCGTCACCTATCAACCATCGACCACCGAGGGGATGTATACCGCCGAGGGTGGAATCGCGGAAAATCCTATGCCCATGGTTCGCGGTTGGGAACTCCGCTATGCGTTGACCAGCGGCAACCTGACGCCGGAGCTGGCCGCCAATGCCATAGCGCATCCAGACAAACTCACCGCATTCGATCAGCAGAATCTGTTACACCATGTCCAGGAAACGCAACAGGATTATCGCCTGGAAGGGTATCGCAAGCTGGAAGGCACCTACCTGAAAGCCCTGGGTGGGCACGTCCCGGCTGACGGGCTTTCTGACAGGGTGTATTCTGTCGAGGATATGCCAGACATCTATCGGGCTTTCGTGCGGAATCCGGGAGCAGCTCCTGCCGTAGAGGATGCCCCCAAGGTTGCAAGTCCGATGGGCGGCATCGACATGAACCAGATGCCCGAAGGCACTACCCTTTTGTATAGCCGGGCGGACAGTCCCGATCAGTTGCGGACCGGAGTGCTGATGCACAACCAGTCAACTGCAACAGGGCAACGGCTGGAAATCCTGAACGATCAGGGCTTGCGGGAGCGTCTCTATACCGGGCCGGACCAGGGACTAGAAGGAAAGGCAAATCGTCTGGCGGCGGTTGTCGGCACGGCGCGTCCGGTTTCCTGTGACGAAGGTCCGTTGTTCGTTTCGGGAGTGGATGCCGCAGGCCGGATGACCAAAGACCCGAACGAAATCCGCAGTCATGCCATATTCGCCCTGGGCGCGAATGACGTGGCCGTTCCCGTAGGCCAGGCGGTATCACCGGAACTGGCGGAACACCTGAAACAAAACATCGAATCGGGGCGGGTGCCCTCTCCCGCCGATACGCCGCAGACGGTTTCCAGTCTGGCGCAGTTGCGAGACCTGTTGGACTTGCCGCCCGCAGCACCGGAGGCGGAAATCAACCCCTCCGCGTTGGAGTCGCCCGCACAGGAGACGAAAGCCACCCCACAGGAGACGAAAGTTCCCGCACAGGAAGAGGAAAAGAAGTCCGAACGGCAGCCGCAGGTGGTGCATCAGCATATCAGCCTGATGGGTTTGCTGTTGATGCACACCGCCAATGCGGGCCGGAACATCGCTCGTGCCATTCGTGGGCCGGATGCGGATGCCTTGCAGCATCGGGCACATGCGCGCATGGATACGGCGCAGCGTCACCTGGATGCGATTGCCGCCGATCCCGCTGTACAGACATACCAGCAGATGGCGAGTCTGCCCAACATGCCGGAACGGGCCAAGGCGCTCTACGCCGACACGCTGTTTCGGAATCATCCACACCTGGAGGCCCATTACCGGGCGGCGGCGGAGAACGTGGAAAAGGCCGGCGATACCCTGCAACAGTGGCAGCGCAAGAGCAAGGGGCAGAGCGACCCGGAGTTGCTGCAAAAAGCCTCCAAACTGCATGAAACCGCCAGCAAACTGCCGGACATGCAGCAAGGAATCAGCGGCGGACTGTTTCAGAGCTTGCGGAATTTCTTTGGAGGTGAACGGAAGCCGTTGCTCAATCCATAGAAAACCATTCCGTGGCATGAACTACTCCCGCCAACCTTACGGTATGGTGTGAGTTTCGTGCTTCTACGCAGGACTGACTTCAGCAGTTGCCGAAATATATCGATATGGTGTCTGTTGTCCATGTTGCTACACCTGACCCAAAGAAATCTCTATCTTCCGTCCAGATCGGGCAATCCAGTAGCAAGGACGCTGCCACCGCCGGCCAATCCCGTTCGTCTCTTCGAGCAATTCTGGCTTTAGCGGCGTTTTCTACAGGCGACAATGTTTCCTGACCAATCAACTGTACGGCCACCATGAGAGTATCTAGCGCATCCCGCCATACCACTTCGGATATCCCTCGGGCGGGAGCCAATTCTGCCAAGTAGTGCGTGGCTTCATCATAATTCGCTTCGGCCACATAGAAACTAACCCTGTCACATGCATCGGCGATGAGCAGTCGTACTCGCCGCCCCAAGACCGCACGAATCAGGATGTTGGCGTCTACAACCAACCGCCTACGCGGCATGAGTTTTTTTACGCCATTTCTTGAACCCAGCTACCAGTTCGTCTTCTGTGATACCCAGGCGTTCCATTTCTTCACGCATTCGCCGCCCCGCTTCGAGCATCGCATCCCTCTCTGACTGGCTGGGTTTTTGAGGGACCGGGATGTAAAAGCCAATGGTCTGCCCATGCCGTGTTACCTCAATGGGCGTTGAGGCTTCGAGATATTCAGCTAATTTGTCGCGCAATTCTCGCACTCCTACACGTAGGCTCATGAGCGCCTCCTTCCAGCTAAATTGTGTACGCAATATATTACATAAGATGGACCCAACCAAGCCACCGCATCGTCAACGATTGCGCGACCATGCGCACCCTCAGGGCTGTGCAAATGCGACTGGTCGTCTCGAAGCGCGGCTCACTTCGCAATCCCCAGGAACACAGCCAGGCAACGCTCGACCTCCACCAGAGTATTCGCATCGATGTGTCCAAAAGCAGGTCCCACCTTATCGCGTTTGATGGTCATGGCCTTGTCCACCATGACTTGTGATGGTTTCTGCAAACCATTTTCCGTGCCCGGTTGAACGGTGATGCGAAGCAATGGCGCGTCAATAAGAGTGCTGGTGATTGGCAGCACGGTGATGCTGCCCAGGTCCCTGAACTGATTACTTTGAATGACCAGCGCGGGCCGTGGCTTGCCAAAGTCACCTTGCATGGCGATGGTCACAAGGTCTCCGCGTATCACTCCTCCGGCCAGCCATCAGCCAGGGCTTCATCCATGAACTGCTGCATGGCGGTGTCGGCACTATCGGCCTGGGCCACAATCAGGCATTGGCGACGGCACTCTTCCGCGAAGTCCGGGCGGCGCGTGTCAGGCACCCAAATCTGCACCGGACGAAGCCCTTCCCTGCGCAGAGCTTCACGGTGCTTTTGTACCCGCTGATTGACGTGTGCCATCGCCAAGCCTCCCTGAAGTACCATGCAATATCCTACCCACTCCACACGGTTACATGCAACAAGTCGTGAGAGGCGTGTCGATCGGGAGAATAGCTATGTCGTTGGACGTGGAGATTGGGGGACTTGAGGCCGTTGCTAGAGGCCAAGACCCGGCGACTGGAAGCCGACATACGCGCCATTCAGGAAGGGCGGGCTACCTTGGCCGAAATTCACGAGTTTTGTGCTGTAACGCGGCTGAACTCTCACCACTCCAGATTATTTGCCATCCAGATTGGCAAACAGTTTTCTGAGGTCCGCCATGCTCAACGGCTTGGGTGGCGGCGGCGTATAGGCCGGGGTTTTCAATGGTGACTGCTCATCTTCCAGCGGCGTCATTTGCGCGGCATTTTGCGTTGGTATCAGCAACGGCACACCATGCGGCACACGCCGCCCCAGGGTTTTCAGTACCTGTTTCTGTTTCTTGGGAATTTGCGCGTAAAACAGATTCATGCGCAAGACATGAGCCTTGATGAGCAATACCGCCTGTCCTTCCTTGAGGCTGGTAAAATCAGTAATGTCCACCTTATCCAGATATTCATTCACCCAGGTATCGGCATTGGGACTGTCTCCATCCATCATGTCATCGACGGGATTGCCGAGATCGCGCTTGCGAAGATTTTGTACCCGCTGATAATAGGCCTTTCCAGCGCGGTCGATCAGCAGTTGCATGGTTTCCTTGGATTCCAGAAACATGCCGATTTTGTTGGTGGTATTGGATTTCACGGCGTCGGCATACTTGGCGTCGGAGTGCTCGATACGGTCATGGTCCTGGGTGGCAATGCTGGTACAAATGCCCAGGGAACGCGCCTGGGAGAGAATAGCGTCCTCACCCGACACGATATACGACGCCTTTTCATCCATGACCAGGTAGAAAGGGTGATCCGCCTCGGTTGGACGACGGGCTTCTTCGGCATTTGCCTTGCGCTCGATATTGGAGCCCAGGATCGCAGCGACCATGCCCTTGATGTTGGCGGTAACGATTTTGCCCAGGCTTTGGATGGATGCCTCGGACTTCTCCAGTGCCGGAAGCGCAACCCATACAATGCGCCGGTTCATGATTACGTCCTGCCAGTCGATCTCTCCCACGTCCGCACCGGAGATATAGCCGAACTGGTCCGCCAGCAGGCCCAACACGTCCGTCAACTGCATGACGCGGTAGCCGTACTGGTTGATGTAGTCATTGCCGGGGGGCAGCTTCTTGATGTCCATGCTTTCGTCGATAAAGCCGGGGATGAGGCTCAGGAAGCCGCGCAATGGCCCCAGAATATGCGGGGGAATCGTGCCGTCCACAAGTTCCGCCTGGCTGTTGAACACTTTGCCGCGATACGCCAGCTGAAAGAGGGTATCCAGTTCGAGTCCGCGCCGGTACGTCCGGGGAGACAGCGGAAAATTGAACTTGTCGCGCATGTAGACAAAGACCGGAGTTGCACCGGACACCAGGGCACCCGCCTGCCCTTCCCACATTTTATCGCCGCCTTCGCCGGAGTCGATCATGCTTTTCAGCATTTCCTGAATCGTTCCCGCTGATTCCTGGGCAAAGGGATTGTAAGTGCTGGAAATTTTGAAGGTCGGCGTGTCAAATACGTCGCGGTTGCCCGTCACGTAATTGATGATTCGAATGTCGTCCTCGCGGCCAAAAAGCGCGGCCAGGGCATACAGCTCCTGAAAGGTCTTGATGTCCGCCTTGCCGTCAATAAAGCACAGGCCGGAACCTTGTACCAGCGCGTTGAGCACCACAGTGGACAACAGCGCAGTCGTCTTGCCTGCGCCCGTCGTGCCCATGAAATAAAAGTGGGATCGGGCCATGGGATCGCTCAACCAGACCGGACGGCCAAAAAGATCAAAGGGGCGACGCAGATGGCCCAGGTAAAAAATCCCACTGGCCCTGGTGGGATTCCCGTTGGTATCCAGCATCCCATAATCCAGACCGCCGAGATAGGCAGGCTTGCAGGCGGGCCAGATGGGTTTGCTGCGTAGAATGGGGATGACCAGAAGCCAGACCATCCAGGTTATCATGTCATCCCATTGCGCCAATACCACGCTGCAAATGACCGGAATCACGCCGAAAAAGAGCACCGTAAAGAATCCCGGACGGGTCCAGAGTCTGCCCAGGGAAGAAAACATCCCCCTGTTTTTCGGGGAAAAGGTTTCCTCTCTGGTGGATTCCAGAGGATTCACGGTAATTCCTTGTATAACGCTTCCGCCATTTCCTGTAATTTTTTGTCCTGGCTTTCCTGCAAGGTATAGCCATTCAGCACACTTTTCCGCAAAGAGGTTTCAAACTCCATCAAATCCCCTTTCAGAATGAGCGTGTCCGGCGCAGTAAAAGAAACTACCGGATAGGTTTTTCCGTCTTTTCGGACAAGAATGCCAATCATCATGCGTTCCCCTTTTCATAATCTACTTCGGAGACAGCTTCCTGCAAAGTGCCAAGGACGGGCTGAAACGCTGCTTCCAGTTCTGCATCCAGATGTTCGCCTGTCGGATAGGATTTGACCGCGACCCACCAGGCGAGCGGTCCCAGGGCTTCCGATGCCGCACGAAAAGGCTTGACCACTTCACGGTAGGGCGGTGTCGTATTCAGGGCCATCCACAGGGCACGATTCTCGATTTTGAGCCAGTTGAACCAGGACGGCGGCAAGAGATTGTTCGCTCGTGCGGAAAACAGGGCATCAATGAAACAGGTGCGCTCGAAGTGGAACTTTCGCATCCGCCGATCCCAATTTTCTTCCGCGCCGGCTGCGGGCGAAGGGGTTGTCCCGATAGCCAGTAATTTGAGCGTTGCCTGTGCTTCCTCGATCCTGCCTTGCTCCTGCAAATAAAACGCCCGGTAAAGGGCCTGTAGCCGTGGGTCCAGTTGATCGAAAGCGATATTTTTACGTCCCAGCTGTTTCTTGAGAATGGGAAGAACGGCTCTGACTTGCAGGTCGGCAAACACTTCATGGGGACGGCGTACCGTTTCCCGCTCCCGGGGCTGATTCAGCCAGTAGTGTCCCCAGGGGAACTGGGCCTGTTGCAGATTGGCCAGTTCCCGCACATCTTTAACAGGCCGCATACCGTGTTGACGGACCTTGCGCCAGAGCAAACCCGTCAGCAACATCGCCAGTCCCGTCTGCAAAAAAGCAATAGGCTTGATCCAACCTTTCCCCCAAATGGACAGCACCTGCCCATTGACATATTCGGCATCGCGCCAGTTCAGGGTCTTGAGGGTTACGGTATCGACATACTGACGGAGATGGCTGACATAGTGCGGATGAAACAGGGACCAAATCCACAATTCGGCAATCTTGGTCGGAATCCAGAAGAAAAATACCGCATATTTGTAGAAATACACCAGCAGCAAAAGCAGCACGAAAATAATGATAAGTCCCTCTGCATCGCCGCCACTACCGTTGGCCTGACTCATGGTAAAAACTCCACAGTTTGCGGGGTGTATAGGGTATCCGAAGTGCTGCCAACCGTTTTGGGTGTCGTCCGAAAATGGATTTTTTTACCAGCATGCAGATGGGCATACACTTTTTGCAGGTAGGGATAGCCATACACCGGGTCGCTGGAGTGATAATCCGCGATTGCCAGCCACAGATTATGGGTACGCAAAAGGTTCTTTCGCAAAATATAGGCCGCCACAAAGATGTTGGCACAATCATGATTCGTGATATAGCGCATACGCCAGCCCATTTGATGCAAGACGGGTTTCCAGCAGGTGTTGATTTGCATGAATCCGTGGTCAAACGTGCCGTTCGGGTCCGGGACCCGTTCCCCGCGCTTCCCCCCTTCGACCTGGTGGATAGCGCGCAGCACTCGTGCAGGAACCTGATAATATTGTGCCGCTTCCTGATAGCAGTGCATTTATTTCTCCTTTCTTTTCAAAATCCGCAAAATGACCAGTGAGCGGATCATCATGGCAACAAAAAGCAGCCAGACGGCGAATCCTTCCCAGTTCCCGGACCAGACCAGATAGGCCGTCAGCAACGCCAGCAGCGCACCCATTCCAAACGCCACATGGCGTTCTTTCTGGATTCTTTTGCTCTTGAGTTCACCATAATACTGCGTCAACGGTCGTCGCGCAGTAACATTACTGCCAAAATGAATACCATCCGGAAACAGGTAAATCCACAATTTTTTATAAAATGTCTTTTCCGACTGATACGCATTTTTATAAAATGAAAGGTCTTTTTTTATCGCTTTCCAGACTTTCATGGTATTTGCCCATCGATGGCGGAAAAGCTGCGCTCTGTAAAATAAATGCGTCCCGAGCGGCCTTCCAGAATCAAGCCCGCTGCATGGTGGAACACCATCAGCCAGGGTTCATCCGGGTATTCGCCGCCCAAAGACGGCAAAGGGTATCCGGGATCGACGGCATGTACGAACCTGCGACTGATCTGTACGATTGCCTGATCCAGAAAATGCTCTCCGCTGGTGATTTTTATGGGGTACAGGCTTTTGTTCAGTTGCAAAAGATCAGACTCTTTCATGGGCGACTCCGGGACATGGCGGCGGGTTCTTCCGTGGGCTTGCTCCCTGCCGAGGGCTTGCTCCCTGCCGAGGGCCGTTTATCGATGACAGAAATGGTCGGGGTCTGTACGGCAGATCGGGGAATGTTCCGGGCTTCCAGGGCCTTGATCGCCGCTGCTACATTCACCTGCTGATCGCGGATGAAGGGCGACAGGTCCATTCCTGTTGCGCGCAGGGCCGTTACCAGGCCGTCCACGTCATAGCTGGCCCTGGTCGGCGGCGTAATGCCCTGCTCCCGCAGGATTTGCAACAGCCGGTCATCCGCCGTGCGCGGCCAGGCAGGGCGGAATTGTGCGACTTTGGACAGTCGCGGCCAGTTTGCCGGATCGTTCCCCAACACGGCAAACAGGTTTTCCTTGAGCGCCGTTTCGTTTTGTTCCAGGCGTTCTTTCTGATCGCGGATGTCCAGCAGGGCCTGGGTGATTTGCTGCACTTCGGCCAGCGCAGTTTCTTCTATGGGTTTTTGCGACGGCATGGGCCAGCAGTTTTGCGTCTGGCAAACATGCTGGTGCAATAGTTGCGCGTTTTTCCAGAGATTCTCCGCCATGCCGGGTACATCCGGCACTTCCAGAAAGCTCACCCGTCCGCGCAGCACATCTCCCTGGGCCAGTATTTTGTATACGGGCAATCCCGCCTGTTCCGGGTAGTTCTCGCGCATGTAATTCCGTAAGGCCGCCTCATAAAAGTGTAATTGTGCGATATAGGCATCGGGCGGCGTCGTGTGCGGTTCCCTGGGGCATTTTGCATCCAGAAGCAGAAAGGCGTCGCCCATCCAGTACAGTTGATCCGGCGCGGCGCTCAGGCCGGCGGCTGTGGGTTTGCCAAGTTCCTGAATCACGTTGGGCAGCGCCGTCATTTTCCCTTTCGGGTTGACCATCTGATCGGCCATTTGCAAAATCCACGGTTCATACAGGGTACCGCGCACGGTATCGTCCGATCCTCGCCCCGGCGCGGTCAGCAACAGCATTTGCCGGGATTTCTCGTACAAACCCTGTTCCGTTGTCAGGCTGCTCGCCTGGGAGCCCGTGATGCGCAGCATGTGGTCGATCTGGAAGCGGATTTCGTCACGCGGCTGATACAGGGAATGCAGCCAGGGTTGGCGTTGCAGCGCATCGGCAATGCGCTCCTGTTCTTCTTGCGCGGATTCCCTGGCATAGCCCAAAAACGCCTGCACACGATCTGGCGGCAGGAATTTTCCCTGCGGGAACTTTTGCGCGATATACTCCTGATAATCCATGTGTTACCCCTTGTTCAGCAGCGTATTCTGATACATGCGAATGATCTCCTGGGCCATTTCCGTCAAAAAATCTTCGCCGCCCTTCGCCAGTCCCTTGCGTCGGGCCAGTTCTTTTTTGATGGTTCCTGTGGGATACCGGGCGGCCAGCAGATGCAAGGCATCGCTGTAAGGGACTTCGCGCAAAATCAATTCCTTGACGGCGCGGGATTCCGGGTGTGTCGTCAGCGCCCACAGTTCCACAGCCCCCGCAATGACGTAGGCCAGACTGGTATAGCGGCGATCTTCCCGCTTCCAGTAGGCCAGTGTGCCAGCGCCCTTCTCTCCCGGGCCGATGCAGTGATCGACGGCGCGAGCCGCCAGTATCGGGTCGATTCCGGTACGTTCGATGATGGTTTTGATTTCGGCCCCGTCCAGGCCCATGACATAGGCCGCGCCCAGAATGTCCTGAATGGTGTCAGGAATATCTTTGAACGACTGCGAACCCAACAGGATGCGCAGACCGTTTTTCCGGCCTTCGCGCCCGTCGCGCTCAATCTGGTCAGGAATTTGTGGCAGCCCTCCGGTGCGGTGCAGTTCGTCCCATACCGAGATTTTCACATCGCGCTTGATTTGCGCGGCACGTTCTTCATGATATTCCTGATATTGTTTCCCTAAATGACTTCTCGCTCCTTCCACATCGTCTTTCGAGAAAATGAAGCTCTGCGCAGTTTTGAACCGGGCCAGCAGGTACATGGCGGTAGCCTGTTTGATGGCAGATTCGTCCTGCCCTTGCGTGACTTCCACCAGGTCCAAAGAAACGATACGGGCCTGTCCGAAATCAAAAGTGGAAGGTGACGCCAAAACAGGCCAGTTTTTCGCGGCTTCGGTCAGGCTCAGGTTGATGTAGGAGATCAGGGGCATTTCGCCTTGCACTTTCAGATCTCCATATTTGGCTTCCATGTCCCGGTTACTGGTACAGGTAGCGATCAGATCCCGGAGAATGGGGACGGCAAAGCGTTGTGCCCTTCCCGCCAGTTCCCGCTCTTTGCGCGCAAAGAGCGTATCGACGATTTCCCACCAGGAACTGTGGCTGTCCAGAGGGATTCCCAATTTCTCAATGGCCGCATCCACCTGTTCATCCATTCCCTTTTGATAGAGTTTGGGCTGTCCCTGCCCCATGTCGCTGACATTCTGGTAGGTTGCGAGTACCGCGGCGCTGATGGCTTCCGGCAGCTTGAGGATGGGTCTTTCGTGGGTATTGCCGCAGATCACCCCGACCAGATTTTTGAGAAACGACAGGTGGTTTTCCGTGGGGAAACGATACCCCAATGGCGTATCGAATGGATTGATGGTTTTTCCGTGCAGGGTCAGGGTAAAGCCTTGTGCCAGATACGCTTTTTCCCCCAGTGCCTGGCGGATGGCCTCGATCAGTTCGATACTCGAATAGCCCACGTCGATGAACGAGACATATGGCAGGCTCCCCTGCCCCACGTCCCACAGAAACGACAGAATCACCAGGGCCATCATCATGGATTTACCGCGACCGGGTGGGCCGGTAAAAGCCATGATGGGCGTTCCGAGGTCGTGGCCGACCGTCAGCATCTTCCGGTATTCATCGCGCAGGAAAAAAGGACCGTGTGCCCAGGGAGAAGCGGGACGGTCGAAGGGCAGCATGGGTAACACATTGGAAAGATTGGCAGGCCAGCCCGGAGCGGCAATCTGGCTGGTCAGTCCGGGAATGCTGGACAGGACCGTTTGTACCGGGTCGCCACACCGGGTTACGGTTTCCTGGCTTCCCCATCCTTCGATCAGCCGCAAGAGGGTTTGTTGCTGCATTTGCGCCTGTTCCAGACTGTCCGCCCAGGTCACGGCCACCGATTTCATCAGGATCGCCGGATCATGATTGGCGTTGCGGTTTATCTCGTCCAGGGCTTCTTTTATGAGTCCGTTGCCGTTATCGGTAACTTTGGTGGTCAGATAGAGCAGTTCCGCTCCGAATTTTTTGAGGCCGCTTCCGCTTCCCGGGGTGATTCGGAAATTGATGCGGGCGGGAATGTTGGCCTGAACCAGCACTTTCAGAAATTCCGCAAAGGGTTGTGGACTGGCAGGTCCCAGGCTCATGACTACCGGGGCCAGCACCATGCCTTGCGGGGTGCGGACAAAGCTGTCCTGCACGGTTTCCAGTTCATCGGAGATAGCGGACAGTCCCAGGCGCGGGGCCATGGCAACCAGATTGCCACGCACTCCCCTTTGTGGGCGAAAACTGTCCGCTTTCCATGCCGGTGCTTCCGAGGGCAGGCTATAGGTGCCGGGACGCTGCACGGCCCGCATCCAGTCGATAGCCTGCTCTATGGTGATCGCTTCCAGCAACAGGCCATTGTTGCGAGTCTGTTCCTGAATGATGACGTTACCGCAGTTTTGCAGGGCGTTGGTCAGGGCTTGCCAGCTTTGGTGATGGATGTGCCGCAGTTCCGGCATGATGGCGGTCATGTCCTGGCCGTTGATGATCCAGTCGCCAATCCGCGCATTCACACGGCGTTTTTTGCGGGCGGCATTGGCGCGTTTTTGTTCATTCGGCAGTAAGGCAACCGGGTCGGTGCGAAAGGCGAACAGCACCACTTCGGGGGCAATGTGCCGGGGAAAATCCCGGATGCGGGAGGCAAAAATCGCATCGAAGTCCAGTCCATGGCGTTTGGCCTGTTCGCGGTAAGGAGAGAGGCGACGGTGGAGAAATTCCTGGGAGCGGGCCGGGTCCACGTGAAATGCGATGTCCAGGGTATGCCCCGGTGCCCGAAACAGGGTGATCAGTTGCTGATGCAGCTTGGTAAGCATGGCGTCATACAGTTCCGGGTCGGGAGTGGAGTAATCGCCATGCAGCACGCCAAAGCGGATCAGGCCGCCGTTGTCCAGAAAGGCATCCAGTGGTTCGTTTCGCAGATTTTTGGCTCCCGCAATATCGACGCCGTGCAGATCACTCAGGGATTCCAGGGGCAAATTCAACATCCGATACAGACCAGCAGCCAGGCTCATTGCACTTACCTCACATCCTTTATCAGGGTGATGCCGATTCTTGGCGATTTGCGACAAAAAAGGGGGACGAAGCCCCCCAAACCCCTCTCGCAATGCTTTAGTAGGTGGTCGTACCGCTGACGCCCGCTGTCGTGGAGTTGACGCCCGCGCCAAACAGGGTGGCTACCGGAACGCCCGCCGAAGCCGCGACGGCGATCAGCGCGCCACCGGCCACCGCAGGAATGGCATAGTGAGCAAACTTCACCTGGCCATTGTTGTCGTGCGACTTCTGCCAGAATTTATGGACTCCGAAAACGACGCCAAATATGCCAGCGAGATACGCGCCTCCGGTACCGAGCTTTGCCAAATCGCTGAAGTTGCTGGTGACATTGGCGGCTACCGATCCGGCATCCTGCGCCGAAGCGAACGCCAGCAGGGGGGAGGCCAGCGCAATAGCGCCCAGGGTGATAGAGAGAGTACGGCGCAAAACGATCTTGCGCCGGGCCGCGTTATGTTGCACGTTCATGAGACAATCTCCTGTGTTCGGGGGTACTACCTGGGTGGTGCCGTTTTTTGGCGATTTTGGTCAGATGGGAATGTGGATCCCAAAAGTATTTCCCAACATCAGCGCCGCGCTCACCACGTTTGCCGCAAAAGCGCCGCCGACCACATGGGTCATGCCCTTCCAGGCGGTATTGCGCGTGTTGCCGTGGGAGATGTCCCGAAAGATCAGGAAGCCCCGAATCACGGCGATGACACCGATGATCTGGACGAACAATACAATCGCCTGGGCCGCCTGCTGCATGTTCGCTCCGCCCGGTCCACTATATTGCAGGGGAGATGGCGTGGTCGTCGCAAAGAACGTACCCATATCCGCGCCTACGGCGGTCGGCGCGGCAATCAGGCATCCGGCAATAGCCAGCCCCATGAGGACGCTTTCGGTATGGACATGGGGATCGCCTGCGCCCATTTTCCAGAGTCGCCGCAAGGCAACGATGGTATAGACACCGCCCAGGAGATAGGCCGCGCCAAAGACCAGTTGGAGGATCGGCGGCAGGCTCCCCAGGAGGTTTGCGAACATGGTGATGAGATTCATGGGGGACTCCCTTTGCAAGGCTTCTCCCCGGGTGGTGCCGATTTCTTGCCAAAAAGGACTTTTTGCGAACTACATGACGACGCACGGTTTCCAGAGTCGCACCTCCGACACTGCCCACGGTTACGGCAGACCAGGATGTTCGCGCAACGAAAACGAAAAATCGTGTCAAAGCACATTAGAAATGTCCGAAAACGAAAAATCGTTGCGCAACACACAAATCCTGTGCTAGGTTATTAACTGCCATTGCAGGGGCTTCGTACTTGCAAGATCGTCAGATTTAATAGCTTGAGTTATTGACCAAATTTGCCGCGCAAGCCCCTGGCTTTAGCCATGGAGAGGTTCAGGCCGGTTACTTTCTCAGCGCCTGAACGGAGTTGCCGGAAGCCAAAAGAGTGCCGGGCGCAGGTCCACGGTCAGGCGAAGCCTCGATGCCTCGTTCCAGATATTCTCCGATAGCCGCCAGGACCAGGACTTTCTCCTGGGGGCCGGAAGTGAGGCGGATCTGTTCCAGGGTCCAGGCATATAGATTCCGCTCCGGCGAGCGTAGCCAGTCGTCTTGCAGATCGGAAATGGCCTGGGCCAGATCGCTGTGATCGTTGAGGGTTGTTTGCAGGTTCAGCAGAGTGCGGCCTATGGGTTCATCCTCGCCGTCCGCCAGAAAAGAAACTTTTGCCCGTTGTTCCAGCCGCTTTTCCGCCTGGCGCAGATTGTGCAGCAGAGCCGGGTCGGTATCTCCCGCCAGAATGGCCGCTGTCCACCCGGCCATCGCCAGGTCCAGCTTGCCTTGCCGGGCCCAGGCGAAAGCCTTGTCCCTGATGCTCACGCAAACAGTCCTAATTGCAGGCGGGAGATACCCGGCGACACCCACAGGCATTCGGTGCGTTTTTGTACTTTGTCCTGCACTGAGGCGTACAGGGAAACACGAAATTCCACACGCTCCCACCCCGCCGCTTCCAGGGGGGCATGTACCAGTTCATCGCGGTAGCCGGAAAGAATCGCCTGCCCTTTCAGGGACAACAACTGTTCCGTCAGGGCCTGATGATCTTCCAGGGTCATTTCCTCGACATATTGCGAGCGATGGTCACTGGCGCGGGTCGCCGGTACATACGGCGGATCGCAATAAAACACCGCATGGGGCGCATCCCATGTCTGTAGGACCTGGAGCGCATCCCGGTTTTCCAGGATGACACCCGACAAGCGTTCTGCCAGCTTTTCCAGTTCCCCAACATGCCAGCGGAAGCGCGCCGCCGTATTTCGCTCCTTCGAGACACCCCAATTATTCTCATTGCTGGCATTACATCCGCTACCGGAAATGCCCTGATTCTGCGCGACAAAAAATGCCCAGGCCCGATCTACCGGAGAGGTTGCGGGATCGCGCAGCATTGGTAATGCCCGGCCAAACTCCGACCGGGAATAGGGTGTACACTTCAATTTCTGCATCAGCCGATCACGCAGCAGATCATCCTGCAATACCCGATAAAAGTTGACGATACGCTCATCCCGGTCATTGATGACTTCCATGGACTGCGCTGACCGGGCCAGCAACACATTCAAAGCGCCCGCAAACGGTTCCACATACAGGGTAGCCCTCATGGTATACTGGACAATACGGTCCCGAATCCGGTTTTTGCCGCCCAACCACGAAAAAGCAGGTGTGACCTTAGTCATAGCAGGCATTTTCCTCCATGAGAGTCCGTATTTTCCGCTGAATCCGACAGATGTTCCGCATGTTTTCCGTTTCACCGGCCAGGAATCGGATATACGTTGTCTGATCTTTTGCGGATAACAATTCAAGCACCCTGTTGAACAAATCTTCCAGGTCGGGGGATTCTGGAATTTCCATGTCATCCCGCATGGGCAACTGGTATTCCATTGCCGCCTCAATTTTGCGGTAGTGACTGCGATAGTCTGTCCGTATTTTCCAGTTCAGGAAAGTGATAAATCCCATTCCATCGAAAGAACGGGAAACATCGTATTCGTAAATGCAACGCAGGAACGATTCCCGATACTCCTGATAAATGTCATCCACTTCATCCCAGGGATGGTATCGGTGATGTTTTTTTGCCGTCCGGTACAGATAGGGGTCGGCCCGTTTCAGTAATTCTTCGAGCAGCGCGGGAGACTCCCGCGCCGCCACTACTTCCTGTGCAAGAATGGTCTTTGCCTCTAATCTCGCCATGCGCATATTTCCTTTGCGATCAGGAGACTATTCTACACTTTTCATAAACAGAATGCCAATCGGAGCCCCTTGTGCCTCGCGCACGGTAGGCGGTGTATCGAACTGTTTTGCCATGATGAGCGTCAGCACGTTTCCCACATTCCCTGCTGCATACAGGGGGATTTCACCGTCGGTAAGCTGTTGCGTTACCACCGCATAGCCATTCCCCAGGGTTTCGTTGGTATTCGCCATATCCAGGGCATTGTCTACGCCACCCAAAAAGGATGCGGCAATCAGCGATCCCCAACGGTACAGCGTATGATGATTGACACTGGTTGCGACATAGGTTCGTGCGGTTTTGGCATTGATGGCATACGCGGAAATACGGTAGCTCTGATGATTCCAGGTCATTTCGTCAAACTGGATGACCAGCCGGTCATGTTCCCGCCGGAATTGCCCCAAAAGCCGGGCATGACGGAAACGGCCAGAGACAATTTCCGCCTCGACGGGTCCGGGTTCATTGCTGTTGATGGCCGTCAGCAGTTCGCCAAAACTGATATGCCCAGGCCGCGCCAGAACCGGCTTCGGCAACTCGCCAGCAGTACCGGAATTGCCTGCCGAATGTGAAATTGCGACAGAGCTTTTCCCCGCGACACGGAAGCTGGTTGTCAGTGGTGTGGGGACCGGCGCGTTGATAAACCGCATCAATTCCAGTTGCGCGTCTTTTGCCATCCCTTTTTGCGCTGATGTCTCAACCACAGGTTTTTGAGGTGCGGGTGCGGGCGCGGGCGGGGTTTGGGGAGCCGGTGGTTTTTCCTTGGGAGCCGGTTTTACAGTGTGCAGAGCCGTCATGGTAGGGATGAAACTTTGCCCCCGCTCTTCCGCCTCTTTTGCCCGTTGTTGATTCAGGCGCTTGAGATTTTTCTCGTAGAGTTCTCCACCTTTTTTGCCGCCAGGAAGATTGGTGACGTGATTGGCGGAGCCTGGATTACTGACGGACACCGCAGGCCCGGCATTGCCCAACAAATCGTATGCGCCAAAACCCACCATGAAGACCACCACCCCGGTCATGAGCAACGCTCCGACGCGAGTATCCGGGCTGATGTAATAGGCTTTGACTCCCTGCACAAAGCTCTTTTTGGATTTTACAGGAGGATTGGTGGTTTCCTGATTTTCGGCAGTCGGGTCCATTGTCATGCTCCTTGCCACAGAGAGAGGGTATGTGGTTCGCCCTGGATGGACAGCATCACAGTATCCGTCGCGGGCAGCTCGTAGGCGTGTACGCCGTCTGGCGATTGCAGCGTAGCGAGCCAGGCCGGAGACAGCAGGGTCTGCCGGGTACGCAGCCAGAGTTTGCCGTTCAGCTTCCAGGCATCGCCGTAACCAAAGGGAATGCTTTTTGCCGCCTGGGGCATGGTGTCATAGAGGGCGCGCATCAGAAGGGCGTCTGCCGCATCGTGCGATCGTCCCAATCCGCCAATAGGCGGTAGCGCGCCGTCCGGCACGGCGGCGACCCGAATGATGAGGCGATAATCGACCTGATGTCCGCCCGTTTGCAGGGAGAACAGCAAGGGCGTTGGCAAGCCATGCAGCAATACCGACAGATTGGAGTCCCGATATTTTTGTTTGGCCGCGACGATGACCGTGCTGGTGGGAATTGCAGCGGCACTTTTGGCGGACTTGCTTTCCTTGTCTTCCAGCGCGGTTTCCGTGGCGATGCTGCCCGGCACGGTCGGATTGACGACCTGGAACGCGGCACCATTCCCCACCGTCGCATCCGATACCCGCCAGGGCTGTCCCCATTCATTCACAAAGGACAAATCGGTGACATACCCCGCCGTCATGGGAATGACGGGAATACTGCCACGGTTGGGATGCACCGTCAGTACGACGGTTCTTGCCTGTGGTGGAGCAATGGGAACCTCGGACGCCTGTTGTGTGGCGTCCAACTTTTTCCGAAACTGAAGCAAATCCCTGGGTGATAGCGGCAACAAAGATTTGGCTGCCGAGTGATACAGGCTTCTTTCCGGTGGCAGGGGCGGCAATTGCGTTGCCGGATTTTTTGGGGCGGCCTGCATGGAAGCAGGTGCGTTCATGACCTGCCTTGTCTGTGGCAAGGTCGGAATCGGTGTGGTTTTGATGGGCGTTGCAGCCGGTACGGGCACGCTGTTATTGACTATTACGGCTGCCTGGGCGATTCCCGTTGCCGCCAGCGACAGACTCACCAGATATGCAATTGATTTTTTCACGGCTTCAATCCTCCAAAGACAATGTTTTCGATACTCAGTGCGGATGGATTCTTGAGCGTGACCGCTCGTTGAATCAGCACGGTAGCGAGATATTTGTGCTCATTGATCGCGCTGGAGGAACGGAAAATCATCTTGACGGGAAATTGCACTTTCCAGGCATAAATTCCATTCGGTAACCGTCCCTGCCAGACAACAACCCCTGCCCCCGTGGGAATGGTAGAGAGCATCAGATTCCGCTCCCGGATGGCTTTGAGTTCAGCGTGGGCTTTGAGGCCATCCAGAAACCCCTGAAATCCGCCAGCGGTAAAGTATTGCCGGGCGCGTTGCAGGTCGCGGCGATAATTCAGCGCCGAAAAGCTCATGGCATCCGATACTTTCTGCATGGCCCAGGCGATGACGGTATGATCCGTGACATACGGCACATCCAGGGGTACCAGAGGCACGATGCGTCCGGTCTGGGACGTGGCAAAATAGGTGGGCAATGGCGGGTGCGTTTCGATCCAGACCGCCGCAAAGGTGGCGATTGCAGAATATGCCAGCAATGCGATATTGATTCGCGAGGCAATGGAATACAGACGATACAGCGCCACATTGCCCATCCAATGTTCCTGCGCGGCGTCGATTTCCCTTTCCACCGACTTGCGAGTCACCGTGCCAGCGGTTGGCACCGTGCTAGCGGTTGGCACCGTGCCAGCGGTTGGGTCAGGCGATGGCTTCTTGCTGAACATATTGCAATTCCTCACGGATGATGGTGCAGATGGTGGACAGGTCGGTATGGCAGAGGGAGCCAGAATCGACATTGGGATAGATGTCGGCCAGATCGAAAACTGCGGTCCAGGGATGCCGGGACTGGCGGTAGAACAGGATGGGCATGACGCCGCCATTCTGGTGGCGGGTAGCATTTACCTGATCCCACCAGACTTGCCGGAACGGGGTTTCCTGTCGCTTCACTTCGATGGAGAATCCGGGGATGCTCAGGGAGTCCGCCCCGGAGTCGCGGGTTTGCACGAGATTCCGTTGCACCACGATTCCCAATTCTGCCGAGAGCAAGGCAAACAGTTCCCGCTCCCCGCGTGCGCCCTTGTAGCGTTGCATTTTCGCCATGACTATTCCTTGATCCGGGGCACGGTCGGCAAAACGATGGGATGCGCGGGCGGAACGGGAATCAGCCCTTGCCGGAAGTCCGATCCCACTACCGGGGTTCCCTCCCGTAGTGCCGAACCATGGGGAGTGAAAACGATGAAACTGGGTGTCGCGGGCCTTCCGCCTTCAAGATCGGCCAGAATGGCCGTGTTGATGGCAATGAGTTTCCCCGCAATCACCCGCTTTTTGCTTTGGGGAAAGGTTTTGGGAAGCGCACCTTCTTCCGTGCTTTCATCAAAGCCCTTTTCATTCCGCAAAAACGCCTTTTCCGGGACTTTGGCGAGAATGATGCGCTCGGCCTTGGGCAGCGAACTCTTTTTGAGGATGGCCACCGGAATCATCAGATAACGGGCCTTGCCTGTCGCAACGCCTCTTTCCGCCTGCAAAAAAAACCGATGACACCAGATGCAGTTCGGATCAAAAAATACGATGGCTTTGGCCTGCGCCCTGGGCGATCCCCACATAAAACCGTGGACTTTCTGCACCAACGCCATTCCGGTTTTGGACAATATGCCATGCTTCAAAACCGGAGATGGATCAGGCGCCGCGGACGCTGCCCCGCACATACTCATGGCGAACAGTAAAGAAAAAACGTATCGTTTCATGACGTTACCTTCTGTATCCGGGTGACACTTTTCGGCGGGATCATCGCCAGGACTTTTGGTGTCCAGGCGGGCGTGACGTTTTTTCCCGTTTTCAGGTCCATGAGCGGCCCGATAGCGAGATAGTGGTGCCGCACGACATAGGCGATTTCCCGTCCTTTGGGCGTTTGCAGAACGGCTATCGGTACGTCGTTCCTTGTAACCCAAAAGATCGGGTGGACCGAGCCATGCGTATCCTGGGAAATTTCCTTTGCAATCTTGTGCCAGGGAATCGTCTGGTGCATCCAGTTACCCATCAGCACGGCACCCAAAACCATGCCGAGAAGAGAACCGAATAACACATCTTGCAGCCGCTTTTTGTCGATGCTCATACAGGCTCCTGTAGCCAGGATCGAACAGGAATGGGGTGCATCACGATCTCCTGTAGCATTTTCACGTACCTCTCATCAGGGTGATGCCGATTTTTGGCGATTTCGGACAAGAGGCGTGCCGCCGCCTTCTCCGAATCACAATTTTCCCTGTCCATGAGCGCCAGAGTATCCAGCAGCGCCTCGCCGTCCGGCCCGTCGCCGCGTCCGGGCATCGCTGCCTCGGCGCGGCGCAGCTTGTCGCCCTCGCATCGCGCAAGGCTGCGGATCGCCTCATGGTTTTGCAGTTTCCAGAGCAGTTCCGTGGGTACGGCAATCTTGACACTTGAGCAATCATCGCTTGTAACCAAGGTGTCCATGACCTGCTTCCAGTTCTTGTAGCGGATGCCCTTGCCTGTCGTTTCTTTCGCCAGTCTGTCGATTTGGGCGAAGGTGGGTTTGAGGCCCAGGTTCAATGCCTGCTGTACGGTATTTGCCACACGATCCACGGCCCGGTTGTGTACGGCTTCCTGCCGGTGGCTATGCCCGTCCACCTTGTGGATGACGAGGCCGTAGAGTGGCAGTGGCGGGATATTGCAACGGATGTTGACCGTCAGCGGTTCGTCCAGGCGGCGGGCCGCACGGAACCGGCCTATGGCCTGGGCCAGTTCCTGGGTATGCTTTTCCCGGATGTACCAGGTCAGGTCGGCATGGTCGGGCAGTGTGCAACTGGTCTCGGAGCCGGGCAGATAGTCGATGCCGATGAACTGCGAAACCCACTCCACATCTTCCGGGCAGGCTTCCCAATTCATTTTGTAGATACGCCGGATTGCCTCGTATTCCATCCAGTAGGTCTTGCGGGGCAGGATTTGGACACCCAGGATTTCCATGTGCGTGCGGTCCATATAGCGGTTGTGTCCGGTATCATCCTTGCCCCAATGCCCAATGAGTACATCACCGAAGTCATGGCCTTCGGGCAGGGCTTCCTCATAGGCTTTGGTGGTCAGCAGTACGGCTTTCGGCGGCAAGGCTTCCAGAACGTCGATGACTTCTCCCACGGCTTTATCCCTGTTGTATTCCAGATAGGTCTTGCTCCAGCTTTTCCCGCGTGTCCAGGTGACTTCCAGATTGGGGGTGGCGGGATAGGCCTGATGCGTGATCTTTCCCAGGGAGCGCAGTAACCGGGACGGGGTAGCCGTGGCAATGATCACGTACTGTTTGCGCCGTTTCTTCTGGACGATCTTGCCGATTTCCGTGGCGCGATAGGCAACCAGGGTATGATTGGCAAAAAAGGCGGTGCGCATCCGGATGGATTCGCTGAGCCAGTTCAGGATTACCGGGGTATAGACCTTGCGTTTGACGCCGTTTACGGACAGCACCGTATGCGGGCGCTCGAAGCGTGTCACATAGGCAATGGAATGGTGCTTTTGCACGAGTTCGTGAAACTCGCTCCACTCGTGGCCTGGCATGGGCGGCAGGTTGCCGTCTTTCCAGCCGCCCAGAAGCTGATGATCCATATATGCCAGCCATGCGCTCAGTTTCTGGTAGTCTTCCAGCACGTCCTCGCGGTCGGGTTCGACATAGAATTTGCTGTCGTAGTGAAAATTCTGTTGCAGGCCCAGCCGCGCCTGATAGAGCGTTTCCGTGGTGATTTCCAGGGATTCCAGCCATTCCGGCTCTTCGTCCAGGACGATTTTGGAGCGGACCTGTTCGCCACGTTTGCTGAGGGATTTGTCGCCGTTGATGGCGGCGTGGGTACTGGCAAGCCGGACCTGCTGATACCACTCGGCCAGGCGCTTTTCCATGTGCGGGCAGTGCGTTTCGCCGTTGTTTTCGCCTTTTTTCCCGTTCGTCACCCAATGCAGGGTAGCCAGACCGTGCGGGCATTTCGCGTTGCAGATATGCGATACGGGAAAACCCAGGTCGGATACCAGCGCGGGCGAGGGAGTCTGTTCGGCCTTGATGACCAGCCGGATTCTGGGTTGTTGTTCCTCACATTCCTGCTTCTGATAGATGAGACAGAACCGTTGCGGATCTTTCAGGGGGTTCGCGCCGTCCTGCGGGACTGAGCCGCTGTCTGCCTGGACTGTGTCGCTGTCCGCCAGGACTGTGCTGCTGTCCGCCAGGACTTCGGAACGGCTGTGGTGTTCCTGGGTTTCCGGATCGAGGTTTTTGGCGAGACTTGCGCGGCCTTCGTGGGTCGGTGCGGCAATCAGGATGCTTTCCGAGCAGTTTGCGGCAGCTTGGGCGATGGCGTGGCTTTTGCCGACGCCGGTGCCCAGGGCATGTATTTCGGTACTGCCGTTGGCGGGCCGGTTCAGGATGTCCTGCAAATCGCTCTGGTATTGGCTCTGGATTTCGTCGATGGGCTGTTGTGTCCAGTCCCGCATCGGATGATCCGGGGGCAGGATGTTTTGCAGGTCCAGAGGAACTATCGACAAAGGGTCCAGCGGACTCCCATTCTGCAGCAGATCGTTGAAATCCCGTTTTTCGGCAATGGGATCGGTAACGCCCTTCCCGTCTGGCCGGAAAAGATGCAGGCCGGTGGTATGGGGCAGCTGCGGGAGCACTCGCCCGGCGAGATTCAGGATGGCCAACAGTCCCTTGCCGTGCGTTTCCAGGTCCGGGCAGAGGATGATGTTGGTATAGCGGCTGAGGGTTTTGCTTTCGACGTGCGCGAACTGGTAGAGGGACATGACGGCCAGCGTGTCGATTTTCCTGCCGATGGAAAGGTTGTCCCTCTGGATGATCTTGCGAGCCAGACTGGTGCCGGACAGGGAGCTTTCCATGCCTTCGCCGATGACCAGAGTGGTGGCGCCGGTTTCGTGCGCATGGAAAAACCGTCCTGCCTGTGGCACACCTGCCGGGAAATGGCGCAGGATTTTTCGGCCCTCGTAATCCAGCCAGGTTTCCTGCCAGCCGCGTTCGTGCTGGTGGGCAGGTGAGCGCAGGGGCGTGATGAGGATGCAGCCGACGCTGGTCAGAATATCCAGTTTCTGGCGGCTCAGTTTGCGGTCGAGGGTATCACGCGAGAAGTAGAGTTCGTCCAGTTTTCCGGTCAGGTGGCGGTGTTCGCGCAAATAGCGCAGGGCAATTTGCCGGGTTTTTTCGATGGCTTCCGGCTGATTCCATCGGCCAAAGCAGGTTTCGGCAGAAAGGACGCGCTCCTGTTTTTGCAGGGCCGCCCAACGACGTTCCCATTCCGGCCCTTCCACTGGAAAGAGATAGTTGCTGTCGGAATGCAGGGAATACAGCATTTCCAGGACGGGCGTGGGCAGTTCCTGGTTGTGAATGAACTCCCGCTGCCGGGCGCGCAGGGTTTCCAGGTAACTCTTTCGCTCTTCCCTTTGTTTGGCCGACTGGTAGTTTCCCTCTTTGGGGGTAGGGAAAATGCCGATCTCGCGGAAGTAATCCTTGAGATTGCCGCACACCGAACAATGGGCGTGGGTCCATCCCTCTTTGCTTTCCTCGATCCAGGCCGAGGGGTTTTTGTCCTCGTGGACAGGACAACAGAAAGTTGCCTTGGTAGCGCCAATGCGCCGGAATTTCCTGACGTGCGCCGATACTTCAATGGCGATTTGCTCAAAGGTTTTACGGCTTGACTTTCTTGCTAAATTATCCATACTATTCCTCCTGACTTTTAAGCTAGATTCAAGGGCGATTTTCGGTCGCCCTTTTTTTACCTGGGAAAAAGCCCCGTCGCATAACGGGGCTGTTTTTTTGGCTCACGGACGGAACGTGGGCGTGTAGGCCGGTTCCTGCTGGGCCGGGGCCGTAGACGGCAGGAAGGCCGGGGCCGCGCCCTGCTGCGGGTTCTGCTGCTGTCCGAAAGCCCCGCCGTCGGGATTGAAGCCACCGCCACCCTGCGGGTTCTGCTGCTGGAAGGCCGGACGGTTGATTGAGGTTGGGTTGACCGATTCGCTGTATTGGGGATTGTCCTTTTGCGGGCGCACCGTGACCTGCATGGTCTTGCCGACCAGTTGACTGCTGTCGTCGATGGGGCCTACGCCGGTTGCCATGGTGATGCTTTTCAGCGTCTCGTTGGCGATTTCCCGCGCCTTCTCGCTCGCGTTCCACAGGTTCAGGCGCATGTCCGGGGCATAGCGTCCGGCGAAGTCGCCGTCCATCACCTTGAGCTTCAGCTCCAGATATCCCTGATTGGGGTCGTTTTTGGTCGGCTTGACCGTTGCCGATTCGATGCCGACGTTATAGTCACCTTGCGGGAGCGAGCCGCCCCCGCCGCCTTCCTTGATGTTGCCGTAGTTGCTGTAAAAACCACTCAGATTTCCCATGATGTACTCCTTTCCTTGCAAGGATGAGGCGTTCGGTACGAAAGACGGATGGGCTGCCTCGAACACATCCGCCATCACTTAGGGTGATGCCGTTTTTCCCTGATTTTGGTCATGTGGCATTTTTCAATGCCGCATGAAGGCAGGAAAATTCTCGGCGGCAGGGGCCTGCGCTCCGCCAGGAGATTGCGCTCCGTTGGGGGCCCGCACTCCGCCAGGAGCTTGCGCTCCGCCAGGAGCCTGCGTTCCGCGAGGAGCTTGCTGCGCCCGTTGCTGGAAGGCGTTGAGATAACTGTGTTCCATGGCCGCCCAGGATAGAGGTAAGGTCGGCGGCATATTGAAGCGGTTTTTTGACCAGTACGCCGGAGAAGCGCCGATTTCGAGGATGCGTTCGCCCATGGCGATAGCGCGGGGCGCGCCTTTGTCGTCACCCTTGAGGGAGAGCCGTTGTGTGGCAAAACCCATGATGTCGGCCCAATCGCGCCACAGGCCGGCCGTTTTCTCGTGCAGGCGCAAGATGGTGCGGTTGTAGCTGCCATAGACGGGATCGTTGTTGGTTTTGTTGTTGCTCTGGGCAATGGCGATGGTGTGGACGCCCAGATCGTTGATGGCCTGCAACTGGTCGCGGATCTCGCCCCACTTTTGCAGGGCGTAGACATATCCCTTGCCGTAGCCGAAGTCCTCGATGTTCTGTTTGCGTCCGGTCTGGCAGACCTTTTGCCAGACTTGCGCTTCCAGGGCGTCCAGAGAGTCGATGACGACGCTTTGGAATGGTCGCTGTCCGGTGCGGAATCCCTGGATCAACTCCATGAGTGCCTGTTGCAGTTCGTCCGTCGAGCGGATGCGGAGCATGGGCACATTGAGTACGCCGATACCGTCCTCCGCCGCCAGAATCAGGGGACTCGGAGCGCCCGCCGCGAACGTGGTCTTGCCAATGCCGTTTTCCCCGTGGATGACTACTTTGAGGGCACGGGGGCCAGTGCCTTGCTGAATCTTCTCCAGAATTCCCATGAAAACGATCTCCTATGCCTTTACAGGGTGGTGCCGATTTTCGGGGGTTTTGTACACTGCGACCTGCAATACATCGCCCAGGCGTTCCCAGGAAACGCACTCGTACAGGAAGATGTCTGGTTGTTGCGGGTCGACGATGCAGGCATTTTGCGGGGTGCACTGACTCTGCCAGCGCCCTTCCCCGTCCTGGGAAAGCAGGACGCGAACCAGGGCCAGGATGGTGTTCCCTGCCAGGGTGCAGCGCCGCGTATTCGTTTTCGGTCGTCTTGAGCCGGTCGCTGCTTTCGTTGCTCACCAGCCGCAGGCTCAGACAATCGAGAAGATCGGCCAGACGGTTCAGGGTCAATCCGGCTTCTTCGCCAACGATGCGGGACATTTGCGGGTTCGGGATGCCCAGGTCTTGCACAAGGTTCATGGCGAAATAGTAGCTACTGCTCTTGCGCCAAGTCACTATCATGGATTGTTATGGAAATGTATAGCTTTTGCTATCATCGGAGTCATGGACAGAACACATTTGAAAGAATTGCGGTATCAGAACCTGCTCAAGCTGCTGCGGGAAGCGCGGCTGCGAGGCATGTCAGACAGGGACATGGCGGCCAAGTGGAATGTGCATGAGGCCCAGGTGAGCCAGTGGAAAACCCGCAGGCGGGGGATTGGGGAGCAAACCGCCAGACACATTGAGAAAGCATCCAACCTTCAACCTTATTCTTTGGATCGGGAAGATTTTGAGATTGAGAATTACAAGGAAGGGGTGGACATTCCAGATTCGGCCGTGGTAGGCCCGGATATTGCGGTTTATTATCCGATACTTGGGAAAGTTCCTGCTGGTGAACCGAAATTGTGCATTGAAGCCGCAAGGCGATCTCCAGATACTGAATATATCGCTGTATCAAAGCGTTACGGAGATCATGCCTTTTTTCTGAGAGTGACCGGGGACAGCATGGCCCCGTTGTTTGTGGATGGATCATTAGTCCTGGTCGATCCTGATTGGCCCCCTGACCACAACGAAATCGTGGTAGTTCGTGACGAGAACGATGAGGGAACGGTGAAACGACTCAAGAAGGATGGCGGTGAGTGGTTTCTGGTTCCAGAGAATGATCGCTACCCAATTAAATCATTAGGAAACAAGGTGATAGTTGGAGTTGTGATGATGGCGGTGCGGCAGTTTCACTAGCCTGTTTTTGAAGCAGCACGCCCACCATAATCACTAACGCGATACTTCCAGAAATCTCCCAATTTGAAGCCGGCTTCGCCAATGCTTCGCGGGTCGTCGAGTTTCGAGGCGCGCTCACGCAGAAAAGCGGTGATGCGCCTGGCAACAGCCTTGTCCAGCGCGGCCAAGCCTTTCCTGGCTCTGTCGTCGAACTCAATCTGCCACACCGCGCCCTATTACTTCTCCAGCATGCAGGTGGCCTGCGTCAATCCTTCCAGAAGGGTCCACTTCGGCGGACAGTCTGATGGAAAAGCTGGTAGCTCAAGACTGGCGAGTTACCGTGCTTGTTTTTTGCGTCTGCTGCCGGGTTTCATCGTCAGATTTAATAGCATAGGATATTGACTTTTTATAATATCTAATATACCATTACTCCATCGACTACAGCGATGGAGATTCCCTCATGTACGACTTTCATTTTTTCTCCCCACTTCCCGGCGAGCGGTTCCCGGCGGTGCATGTCAGGACCATGGCAAGCCCGGTCCCGGAGCGAATGCAGGACCGCTTCGGGCGGGTATACCGCTATGTCGGCCCCCTGGGCGCGCCGTTGGCTTCCGGTCAGATTCTGGTGTTTCCCGGCCACATCTATGAGGTCATAGAAAATGAACATTGAAATCATCGGAGCGGATATTCCCCTGGCCGATCTTTCCCGCGTGGTGCGCACAATAGAGCGCGAGCTTGGGCTTGAGGCGGATTGGGATGGCGAACGGACGTTTGTTTTGCAGAAAAAGGAGGTTGTTACTGATCGTCTTTTGGGGAATCACGCTGAGAAAATTCTGAGTGCATGTCAGCGGCCCTCCCCTGGAGCAAATCATGGGTGAAGCGCGACGTCGCAAGCTGGCCGGAACCTATCCGGCCACTATGCCAAAGAAAAAACCGGAAATTTGTTATCCTCAGTTTGTTCCGGAAATATTTCGTCTCGGGCCAAAAATGCCGAATGGTGCATACAGTTATATAGAAAATCAACATGGTCGCTTTGTCTATATAGGTCGGGTTGCGGAGTTGCAGGCACAAGGATATCTGTTTGTCGGTCTGCATGTCTTTATGCGGGACGGGACGGTATATGTACCGCAAAAAAAGGATGAAAGTGAAAGACAAGGAATGGAAGATTTTGGTTGACGTATACGACCGGGATTGCCAAGATAAAACCTACTATTGGCCCTTCCCGATCCCGGTGTTTTCACTCAGGGTCAGGGATATCGGCAGCGGCCCGGTGGCAGCGCGGCTGGTTGTGCGGGACCAGAGAGGCACATGGGTGTCCCATCCATTCAGGCGCTAGAAGCAATCTTAAAGGCGTGCGCCATCAAAGAATGTGAGTTTGTAGGCGGTTGTTTTGCGGCTATTCCTGACCTGCGGTAAGCACCGAGCAAACGGCTGGCACCGAGCAAACGGCTGGCGCCGTGCAAACGGCTGACGCCGGGCCACCGGCTTGCCAAGGGTCAGGCTTTTTAGGGAGTTCATTATGATCTGGTTACTGGCAGTGCTATTGATTCCGGTTGTTGTGGTTGGTTTGCTGTTTTTCTCGGCAATGGATGACTTTTGGCAGATCATTACCCTCAAGATTGATTTTTCGCGTCTGTTCGGTGATCTCTTTCATGTCCTGGCGATTCTTGGAATCGGTATCATTGCCGAGGTCTTTTGCCTGTTTATGTGGGTGTCGCACGTTCTATAGGTGATTTGCCATGTTGTTCATTGAACCCAATGCCGGCCCCGCGCCGATCCTCCAGGTCATCCAGTCCGCCCACCGCGAGGTGTCGGTTGGTGTGTACTACCTGTCTGACCGGCCCATCCTGCGCGCTCTGGCCGCTGCCCACCGGCGCGGTGTGGACGTGCGCGTTATCGTCGAGGGCAAGCCCTACGGGATGAAGCCCTGGCAGGTGCAAAAAGAAGAACGGGCGATTGAGACCACCGGCGCAAGCTTGCACCTCGCCCCCTATCGGTTCACCAGTCATGGGAGTCATTGGGCTTTCTACCATGCCAAATACATCTGCAATGGCCACGAATGCGAGATTGGTACGGCCAATTTCGACTGGTCAGCTTTCCACCGCAATCGGGAGTACCTCTATGTCACACACAATTCTTCCGTGGTTACGGCGGCCAACGCTGTTTTCAATGCCGACTGGAACAATCGTCGGGCACCAGCCTACACCCATCGGGTTCTCGTCCTTTCGCCTGGGACTTCCGCCAGCCAACTCTTGCAGGTCATCAATCAGCCCGGACCTGTTGATGTCGAGTCGGAAGAACTCGGGCCGTACCGCCCGATCCTCGATGCCCTGGCGACGAAGGGTGCGGATCTTCGGTTGATTCTTCCATCCAGCATCAATGCAGAGGACCGGCGGGATGTCGCCTTTTTGCGGCAACACGGCTGTCAGGTGCGGCTCCTGCCGGTGCAACCGATCTACATGCACGCGAAAATGATCGTGGGCAATCAGTTGGCGTTTGTGGGCAGCGAGAACTTCACGCAGACCAGTCTGGAAGCAAACCGGGAAATGGGACTGCTGTTGAATGGTTCGGACATCGGCAAGCTCAAGGCGCAGTTCGACGAGGATTGGGAGATGGCGCGCTAATGTCCTACCGCTATCCAGGCCCCACGACTTCGCATCCCTGGTACGAGGTTCCTGTCACGATTCTCGCAGCATTTTTTCTCTTTTTGGGAATTGACGAGGGGCATTCGTGGATGCTGATTCTGACTGCCTCCCTGGGTTGCCTGATCGCCCTACTGTTTTTGTATCGCGTGATTTGGGATGACCAGCCAGTGTCGGATGCAGCCTATGCGACATTGCGGGGAGAATCCAGCTACAAAATGATCGAGCAGGCATGGGTTGCGATTTGTGGCGAGAAGCGGCGGCCTACCTGGGGCGAACTGGAGCGGATTGCGCATCTTTGGGCCTACATTGCTAACGAAGGAGACTGAGACATGATTCGGGGAGACGATGCGGACATTGCAGCAGAACTGGAGCGCAGGGAGCGGGAGGCGTCGATTGCCAGGATTCTTTCTGTCTCCATCGAGGAAGCGGACGAGGACGAGCAAGGCAACCGGTATTGCCTGGACTGCGCAGACCTGATTCCGCCAGCGCGGGTACAGGCTGTGGGCGCGGTGCGCTGTGTCGATTGCGCCCAGGCGCGGGAGCGTGCTGGTCGGGATAAACGGATTGCGGGGCGCGGCAACATTCGGCGGTATCTGACGGAATCTGCGAACGATGAGTAGCGCCCTGTCCTGCCAAAAGTGTCCCGACCTTTGTACTTCGCGAACGCAGATTGTCCTGCCCGACCTGCCAGAGTTCGGTCGGCCCTGCCGCTTGCTGGTCATCGGAGAAGCGCCAGGCGTTGACGAGGACCGCGAGGGTCGGGGTTTTGTCCAGGGCCACGGCTTCCATGCGTACTATTCCGCTGATCTGATGCGGTAACAGGCCGAATACAAAGGCTTGCTGAGCACGGCGATTCTCCTTAAAATAGTACATTGCAGATTTTATTGCGGGTTTTTCCGCAGCCTGATAGGGCCACCATATGACGAACACTCTGGAGGACGAAAAATGATGTTTTTTGATCGCGTAGAAGAAAGGCAAATCAAAGGGAAATTCATCGTGTTTGCCATTAATGAAATCGACGATCAGGCGTATCCGTTAAAGAACGTGATGGTACAAACTTCTGGCGTCCTTGATCTATCAATAAGCTCCTACCCGGAAATCTACATCTATCGTGGAAAATTTAAGTCAGAGGAAGAGCTTCAAGCGTTCCAAAAATATATAGTCAAACTAGTCCGAGATGCCAACGAAAAAAACAACAGCATTATCAGAGGGTAGGCGCTGTGAGATATTTCGTTACTGTCACGTTTGATTTGAACTGCGCCAGTATGTCGCCGTATGGCAATAATGTTTATGCAAAGATAACCGATGCACTGGACAATCTCGATTATTCAAAGGTGGTGACGGGAAGAAAGGAAAGAACCATTGATCTTCCCTCAAACACTTATGTGGCGAAGTTCGACGATGATTTTGAACACCAGTCTGAGGTTGTCGAATTCGTTAAAGCGAATCTTGAAAAGATATTCCGTCGTTACTCTGTTTCTGGCAGGTATTTTATTTCTGTAGGGAAGAATTGGGCGTGGAAAGTTGGCTCATTTTGAGGATGACCCTAATCCATCAATTCAGACGTTGAGCCACTGGTCGTAATCGCTCTCTGAGGGGCGTTCTTCCGTGTTGAAGCTGGTTGTCAACCATGACCGCTCTTTCGTTGCATGGGAGTGGATGATGGTTAGCAGTACTGGCAAGGATGCAGATCGGGAGCAGCGTTGGCAGGGGTTACTGGTGGAGCAGGAGGCGTCGGGGCATTCTGCCCGGCAGTTCTGCCAGGAGCGCGGCTTGTCGCTGCCGCAGTTCTATTACTGGCGGCGACGCTTGCGCAACGGGGCGACAATTGCGCGACCAGCGCACACTATCACGGTGCCAGTTCCAGACTTTGTGGAGCTCGGCAGCGTGTGGCCACCCACCCCGCCAGGGACGTTGCCCAACTCACTCCCAGATTGTGGAAAGAACAATTCGCCGCCAATCCTCTGCGCCCCGATTTGTACCGCAACCATCACTGAAGAACGCCACTCAGAGACCGGTTACCTCGTGCTTGTCAACTCCCACAATCTACCAATTTTCCTAAACAGCCCAAGCAGTACAGGCAAAAATGACATTTCCGCATCCGTGGCCTGAGGCAATCTTGCAAGATTTTTCAGTTCCATGTGACCAGATATGCATCGCTCATTGTCCCCTGCCGTCAAAAACTTCAATGATATGCTCATTATCTTTCTCCCAAACTGATCAAGGAGTCTAGAAATATGTTAGCAACGGAATTAGCCAGAATCGTCGTATCAGCCATTGAAAACGCTCATCAAGAATATCTCAAAATGAGTGGCGGTAGCTGGTTGTGGGAGGCACCCGAATATTTTACCACTACAGCCATTGCGCACGCATTATTTAAGCATGAAAAAGTTAGTTACATCGAACTGGAATGCAATGTCAGAGATACATTAAGGGATGCGGGCGCTACACAACGCGGCCGTATCCCAAACAGGCTGCGGCCAGCAGGGAAGTTCGACATACTTCTTTGGGGCAACAACGACAAGGGTGAACTCTTACCAGTGGCGCCGATTGAAGTAAAGGTTAGACCATGGCAGTTGAGAGTTGTTAAACAGGATCTGAAAAGGCTGGTCCACTCTCTCAGAGGGAACCCCAAAAATTCAATACAGTTTTCGATTTTTTCTTTCCACGCTTCCTATGAGGATGGTAAACATACTAATGCCGTCGATAGAACTAAGTCTCTTCTCAAAAGAATTATGAAGCTGGCAACAGCAATAGCTGACAAAGAACATTGCTCTGCGACCTTCTTAAATAGTGAAATCAGTGTCATCGATGATAGCGCTTGGGCCGCTGGAGTTGTCATTTTCCAGCGGAAGCAGTAGATTAAAGAATGAAAATTTCAAAGAAACCATTCTGGATGGGAGTGAGATACAGGTAACTGTAAGCACACTGAAGAGCGCCAGTAGTGACGCTCTCAGGGCTTATTGCAACTAAATTTGTTCTTTTATATTAGCTAACGATGGTAGCGCAATCATTTTTATTACAGATCAAAATGATTCTATTTTCTTCATTGCCCATCCATTCAGAAACTTTATCAAAACAGATGAAAGTATATGATCTCAGATTCATCTTGGCTAACCAGAATTATTTCATTACCCTCCTTTGAGTCAAATCTGTTCAAAGAGTATTCTCCATCATCTTCATAGCAGTCTGCCCTAAATGCAATATTCCCTTCATTATCTGAGATGACAACTTCAAATTTGTCGTCATGGTCGTGATCATTTACCAGGCGAAATCGGCAAGTCTCTTCTTGATCTACGTTAACGTCAAGGTTTCCCACAGAATGGTAAAAACCATCCAGCCTCCCTTTTCCAGATTTACTGATCCAAGTGGCAGTAATATTTGTCTTCCCTTCAAACATAATCGTTTCTCCTTGTATGCGTGAAAAAACCAATTTGACTACGCACCGCGCAAAAACTTGCCAATCTTGGTTGCAAATGCGTGCTTCTCGATGTTCGCCCTGGTGAGCGGCGTGGTTCGTGGCGTTCCGGTGTAGATGCTGAGAAGACGAAACTCCCCGCCATCACTGTCGCGCACAAAGACAGGAGCTCCTGACATGCCCTCTCGTCCCTCGCAAGACAGGCGGTATGCTCTGTCGTTTTCCTGCTCTATTAACCCTGCCATGGCATCCAACCGTTTGACCAAGTAGTCGTCTTTCGGTACGTAGTCAATACAGGCAATGAATGCGGGTGTCAACAGGTCGGCGATCGTGACTACGTCGATCGCAATTCCGGCGCTTTCTGCAAGGGGCATGAGGACCAAGTCATTCTCCTCTGATCGGCGCAGCCCGCGTCCGCCACCTTTCCAGAGCATGCGCGCAGCGCTATGAAAGCCAAAGTCTTGGGCAACCTCTGGATGAACGGCATCCCAAATCTCGCCCTCCTCGTCTTCCTCAAGCACATGACTGGCAGTGAGGACATGGGGTTTGTCTCCGGTCCTGATGATTACTCCATAGCCAGTGCGATGGGCTATTCCATCTTTTCGGCAATAAATCTCAACGATGCTGTCCACTAATTCCGAATGACTGCTTTTCCTTTCCATGGGTCTTTCTCCTCAATGACAAATAGTCGTGGCCTTTGCGGTAAATCCAACGGGGCGCTGGGTACTGCTGTGGCGCTGTGCTATCAGCACTTTCAGTTCTTGCAGCAGTTCCTGCACGGTATCGATGCCGTGCTGTCGGTGGCGACGCTGGAAGACCGCCAGATCCGCGGGGACCAGTCCCTCCAATTCCTCTGCTGCGCGTTGCGCATCGCGCTCTTCCAAAGCTACTCCGTACGCTTTCGCGAGCCTGCGCAGGAGTATGGCTCGTTTCTCTACCCGCAGTGATGCGAAATGCAGCTCCCAATCAAATCGTCGAAACACCGCGGGATCCAGACGATCGCGCAGGTTGGTAGCCATGATCAGGATGCCGGTGAAGCGCTCCATCTGCTGGAGTAGCTCGTTGACCATGCTCACTTCCCAGGAGTACTGCGCGCTCTCTCGGGGAGAGAGGAAGCTGTCGGCCTCATCGAGAAAGAGGATATTTCCCTCTGCCGTCTGAAAGGCTTCCGCCAGACGCTGTTCCGTGCCACCGACATATTTGCTCAGGAGATCAGAGGCGGTCTTGTGATGCAGATCGCGATGGAGTCTTTCCGACAAGTGCCGGGCAAAGGCCGTTTTTCCTGTCCCTGGCGGACCTTGTAGCAGGATGCGGGCATCCTCGGTATCCGAGAGCTCCTGCAAGAACTTGGGCAGATCCTGCTCGCACTCGATCAGATGCAGGTCGAACGGGATCTTCGAAGGAGTCGGCACCCGGTGGCCTCGTTGTCGGAGCATCTGCGTGATGATCCTGGGCTGCTCTTCTGCAGTCGGCTGTACGAGCTGTAACGCCGTTGCCAATTGCCGGAGATCCCGGGGCTGCAGATCGGCTTCGAGAACAAATTCCGGCAGGGAATCGGCGGGGAGTGCGTGGCTTTCCCAGTGGTGCCGGAGAATTTGCCGACGCACCCGTTTGGGAGGTAGGCGAAAGGCAATTTCGTAGATCATGCGCCGCCGATAGGCGGAATCAATCTCTTCTGGATTGTTGGAAATCCAGATCGTCGGTACCTGGGCTTCTTCCAGGAGTCGATTGGTCCATCCCTTGTGCCGCCCGATCCGGGGCGCCCACGGAACCCAGTCGTAGAAGACATCCTCTACCTCATCAAACAGGATCAGTCCACGAACCTGACGCGCCAGTATCCGCTGGCACAACGCATAGGCGTGAAAACGATCGTCTCCCTCGATAGGCTCTTGCTGCATATTTTGGCTACGTACCTCGACCAGACTTGCCTGAAGGGAACTGGCCAGTGCACGGGCATATTCCGTCTTGCCGGTACCCGGGGCGCCATGAAGGTGGATATGGACTCCTGGGTGCTTCCCCCGCCAGGCGCCTTGGATGAGCCGAGTCAGCAAGGCGCTGTGCTGTTCAAGATGGGGGAAGGCATCGAGACCCAGTTCCGAAGGGGCAACGGTCTGAAACAGGGGTGCAAACAGATCGCTTTCTTCTTCGTGCTTCTGCAGCAGTTGTGCACCGAGTCCCGGCAAGAGGGCCAAGCCTTTGCGCTGGACGTCCAGCAACAGTCCGCTGCCGCGCAGCACGGAATTTGGCAGGAGTGCCCTATGTATCGCCGCCATGTCGTTGTCCAGCACGCTGGCGAGGAGAGAAGCAAAGCGATCGAGTCCCCAGTCGATGGTATCTTCCAGTAAGCTATCCAGCAGGGAATAGGTGTCGCATAGCGCCGCCAACAAGACGATGTCTTGCTCCACCTCGCTCAACCCCAGTCGGGATGCGAGCCGTGAAAGATTTTTGAACAGCGGATGGCGCTTCTTGGAAGGTCTGCTCCGCTCGGACAGGAGTTGCCTGCCATGGCGCAGTTTGCGTTCATCCGACCAGTTCTCTTGCTTGGGGGTCTGCAATTCCAGAAGCTGACGCGCATCTTCTTTTCCAAACGTCCACCAAGTGTATCCGAGATCTCGACCGCGCAGCACAAACAGCTTCAGCCCGAAATACTGGATCCAGGGCCATAAAGGATCACCAGGGTAGGCATCGGCGCCAGAATATTCCCGTTCGCGTAGATCAAAGCCCATAGCGTTCTCCCGTTCTCTGAGCAACCCAAGATGGTGTTACGATACCACCGTACTGCGACCAAACCTGTCGCGATCAGTACACCGTGATGAAGAGAGGATATGAGCGAAAAAGGCCAGTTCTTTCGTAGACTTAGCATCCTGGAACAGCTTCCGCTGCAGGGGCGCGGAAAAGTAACTGTGCAGGAATTACGCGATCATCTCCGATCGTTGGGGGAAGAGACCACTGCGCGCACTGTTCAGCGGGATCTGGTCTGGCTAGCGAGTGCCTTCCCTATCACTTGTGACGAAGGGCATCCTCCCGGCTGGTACTGGCACCGGGATACTGCGGGCCTGCAAGCACCGCGGGTCGATAGCCTGATGGCCATGACGCTGTTGCTCAGCCACGAGGTCCTTCGCCCCCTCCTTCCTTCCGGTCTGTTGCGCAATTGGGAGCACTACCGGGAGGCGGCAGAACGCTCTCTGGCCCATTCGCCGCTGGCAGACTGGCCACGGCGGGTCGTCGTGGTGCCGAGCGGGATACAGGCCGCTTCGACCTTGCCCGAGCCTCAGCTCCTGCAACTGTTGGAAGCCATCGAAAAGAACCATCGAGTGTGGCTTCGCTATCAAGCGCCCGGGCAGAAAGCCAAGGAACATACCCTGAGTGTCTGGGGATTGGTCTTGCAGGACGGGATTCTCTACTGTGTCTGCGCAACCGCGGAGGGTAATCCATTACTGTTTGCTGGTCAGAGAATCCAATCCTTGCGCTTGCTGGACGAGCGAGCCTTGCCAATGCCGACCACGTTCTCGCTGAAGGATTTTGCCCGCGCCGCACTGCGCTTTTCCCAGCCTGGGCAGGCTATCCTGTTGCGGCTACAAGTGCATTGCGGCCTGATCCATTTGTTCGAAGAAAGGCCCATCGGGACAAAGCAACAGATCCTCAAGCGGGGACGGATCTGGTGTACCCTGGAGGCTGAGGTAGAGGCATCCCCTGCGCTGGAATGGTGGATATTGAGCTTTGGCGACAAGATGAAAGTGCTGGAACCTCGCTCGTTACGGCTGCAGCTCAAAGAAACTACGGCGTCGATGGCGAGGCTTTATGCTTCTCGCTAAGTCTTGCGTCAGAGCGACTATCGCCATACCTAATCATGGGCAAGCTCGTCCCGTGATCATCATGCTGATGATGGACAGCCCGAATGCGCTTTGGGGCGACGCCGTCTATCCGGTGATCGATAGGGACATCTAACCAACCCAGCCTTCACTTTCGCCAGAGACCGCGCCACTGGAGTGAGGATGGCTCTCTTTTTTGCCAGAGAGCTCTGGCTCTGATGGCCGTGACGGTATTCCAGTATCCGCCAATCATGGCCCTACGCAAAAAACGACGCCCTGCACACCAAATCCCATGCGAATTATGCGAATTCGCATGCGATTGCAGGGGTATTGGGAACCGAGTGGCCACTACTTACCATGCGAGTGGCTTGGCATGTGGACTTTGGGGGTCCTGGAGATGGCCAGACTCTGTGCGCAGGAGTGGCCGGAGTACTGTATGCTGGGCTACTGCAGGAATTGCCGCATGTTTGCAGCAAGGCGAGAAGCTCCTATCTATAGACCAAGGTGAGCAGGAAGAACAGAGAGTCCGCAATGCCATGTCATGGAAGACCCACAGTACCGCGCGGTATACCTTGGACTACGGAGGCTCTGATGATCCCCAAACCGCGCATCGGACCTGGCGCACGCTGGCACGGCGAGCACGAGACCAGCTGCGTGGCTATCTGATGGAGACCATTTACTGTGAAAGAAATTGGTAGAGCGGGCACGAAAGCCCCTGGCCCTCGGGTGGCCATATCAGGATGGTGGTGACGCTTTACGCTGACTGATGCTGTGGCAGGAAGCCGAATTTGATCAGTTTCTTGATCCAGCGAGAAGCGTTGCGCTGCACACTCAGTGCCTCATAATCTGTGTCGGCATCCCGGTAGTATGTGCCGGTCGAGAGCATGACGTAGATGATGCGCAGCATCTTGTGGGCCAGAGCGATGATGGAACGCTTATGCCGAGGGGTAGGCAAATCAAAGCACCGCTTCCAGCCCCTTGCGTTCGAGGATGTCCAGGAGCTTCTGTGACGGCCCGCTGGGGCGCTTGTCACCCATCTCCCACTTACGAACGGTGGACGTGCTGGTGTTCAGCACGCTGGCCAGCACAGCTTGACTCAGGTGCAGTCGCTCACGCAGAGCCTTGACCTTTTCGGCGTCGTAGTCCTGCACCGGCTCCAGGCACAGTGCGTCGTATTTCTGCATCTTGCGCTTGTCGATGAATCCCAGGCGATGCAGATCGCCAGCCGTTTCGTGAACGGCTTCGAGGATGCGGCTCCTGGTCTTGGTGGTCATTGGCAAATCTCCTGCAAAGTGCCATCAGCAACGGCTTCATCCAGTTGCTGGCCCGTTCGGGCCAGCAGGTCGGCAGCGATGGTCTGTAAGCCTTCTAGTTCCTCGCCGCTGACGTTCGCGCGCTCGTTCTTCTCAAAGCCGAACACGAAAAACCAGCGGTTGCCCTTGTTGGTGGCGACCAGCGTGCGCACGCCGCCACGTTTGCCGCGCCCGGCCAACCCGACGCGTTTCTTCACCACCCTGCCGCCGAGATCAGCATCGATCAGACCAGCTGCCATCTCCTGAACGGCCTTGCACAGGACGGCATCGGTAAGCTCCGTCTTGCGCATCCATCGCTGGAAGTAGCGGGTTTTGAATACGCGCTTCATCAGACATATTGTGTCACTTGGTGGCATAGTATGTCTACAGCGGTACACGCTGCCCGGGCCACCCGTCTTTCCCGCACGGCCAATATCGACCGGATGTTGGGGATTTTTTGCCTTGATCGTGATTATGGCTTCGGTGAAATGTACCAAATACGGTTTTTTCGGCACCACCCTGATGGTAGCTGGCGCAGGGAGAGTGAGATATGGCTTTTCGGTATAACGACGAACAGTGCTCGATTCTGGACCAC
>Ga0078972_1000913_pt1 | contig 119261 bp, 124 predicted proteins | sample YelNatPaOPGAMG01_FD_67568 | JGI IMG/M metagenome (GOLD analysis project Ga0078972, IMG submission 67568) | Hot spring thermophilic microbial communities from Obsidian Pool, Yellowstone National Park, USA - OP-RAMG-01 (SPADES assembly) (version 2) | ecosystem: Environmental > Aquatic > Thermal... | reverse complement strand
AAGAAGGATGGAGGTTTTAGGTGGGAAAATGCCAATTCCTGATGAAGATATTTTGGACAACAATAAAAAAACGCTTGGCTCTTATTTAAAAGAAGTTCTTGAAAGCAATCCAAATGTAAGTCTTGACATAGCAACTGCGTTCTTTGAAGTAGGAGCTTATTCTCTACTCAAAGACAGCTTGGGTTCAGTCAAGCACTTTAGATTGTTGCTTGGAAAATCACCTGAATTTAAAATTGATAAAACGCTTGGTCAAGAACTTGAGAAAATTTTGAAAGATGATGTTAAAGAGGAGGTAGAATCCCTTGATTTAACAAAAGAAAACGAAACTTCAGTACAAAGTCTGATTAAATTTCTCCAGCAAGACAAAGTCGAAGTTAGGCTTTATGATGCTGGCTTTTTGCACGGTAAAGCATACATCTTTGACAACTTAGTAGTAGTCGGCTCAAGTAACTTTACCGAAGCTGGTTTGATGCATAACGGCGAACTTAACGCTGTTCAACTAAAAGGCCAAGCAATGTATGTTCGCCAACAATGGTTTGAAAATTTCTGGCAGCAGGCTAGGGACTTTAAAGACGAGCTTATTAAGATTTTGGAAAATTCACGCTTTGGAACAAAAGAGTACACCCCATACCAGGTTTTCATTAAAGCCTTATACGAATTACAAAAGCAAGATATTACACAAGAAGAGCAAAATGAACTCGACTTAAATTTTAAAATTGATTTAACTGATTTTCAGGAAGATGCGATTATGCGTATTAAAACGCGCTTGGAAAAATATGGTGGTGTACTCCTCGCTGATTCTGTCGGTCTTGGAAAAACTAAAATAGCAGCAAAAATAGTTGAGGAAATAGGTTTCTTTAAGAGAAAGAAGTTTCTCATTGTTTGCCCAGCCCAATTGCGGGAGATGTGGCGTTCTGAATTAAAAAAACTTGATCTTTCAGAACCAATACTTTCCTTTGAAGATTTAGGAACTGCTGACTTTCTGGAAAAGGCAAAGCAAGTTACGGCAGGAAAATTCGACGATATTGAACTAGTTGTTGTTGACGAGAGCCACAACCTAAGAAACGAATCTTCTAACAGATCAGAAAACTTTTTCACGCTAATTCACGATCATATTTCAAACAAAGGGAAAAAACCATACTTGCTCTTTCTTACTGCAACACCAATAAACAACAGCATCTGGGATTTGTACCACCAAATCCGGTTGCTTACCGGAGGAAACAACTTTGCTTTTGCAAACGAAAATATTCCAGATTTGTTTCAGTTCTTCAAGGATGTGGACAAACAAGGAAACCCAAATCTACTAAGTGACTTGCTTAACGAAATATCTATTCGAAGAACAAGAGATTATATTCGCAAGAACTATCCAAAAGCAGTCATAAGAGATGAAACAGGAAAGGAAGTTCCAGTTGTCTTCCCGGAACGGCACTTGGAAAATATAGACTATAAGCTCAATGCTGCTTACCAAGGCTTATATAGAAATATTGCAGACATTATATCATCTGAAAAACTTACTATGGCTTACTACAAACTTTTTGAATACAAGAAAGATCAGACGCAAATTGACATATTGTACAAGGGGCGTATGATGGCATTGGAAGGAATTTTCAGAACTATATTATTAAAAAGACTTGAAAGCAGTGTGGAAGCCTTTAGATTAAGCGTTTCAAGCCATATTAAATTTCTCGAAACACTAACGGTTTCATTAAAACAAGGAAAATTATTGACAAAGGAGCTTTACCGCAAGTATTTAAGTGATTTTAAAGGACAAGGTGGACTTGAAGAAGGTGATCCTGAAGTGTTTGTCAAGAAACTGTTTGACAAGAAGTTCGAGCTATTGAATGAATTACAGGACTTTAATCCAGATGAATACAAAATGGAAAAACTACTGGCTGATTTGACTACAGATATCAGGCTATTCCAGGAAATGAGAGACAAAGTAATAAAAATAACCCCTGCTCAGGATGCGAAACTAAGCCGTTTTAAAGAAAAACTCTTGAGCTTGTCTAAGAAAGGCCAAGTTGTAGTGTTCACTTACTACACTGATACATTGGAATACATTTTCAAGAACATAACCTCTGATAAAGAGTTCAAAAACCTAAAAATTGAGAAAATGTCTGGTAAAGTTCCAGCTAAGGAACGTGAAAAAATCATAAAGCTATTTAAAGAAAAGAAAATCGATGTAATAATCAGCACCGATGTTCTTTCAGAAGGACAAAACCTCCAGACTGCGCAGTACTGTATTAATTATGACATGCATTGGAATCCAACACGCATGATCCAACGCGCCGGACGCATAGATCGTATAGGCTCGCCCTTCAAAGATATATATATCTACAATTTCTTTCCTGAAGATGAACTCGAAGAATTGCTTGAACTTGTAAAGATTCTACAAAAGAAGATTATGGACATTAATGAATCTATTGGATTAGACCAAAGTATTCTTGGTGAAAAGATTCATCCCAAAGTCTTTGGTATCCTCAAGAGGATAAAAGAAAAGGATGAAAGTGTGCTTGACGAGCTTGAGGAAGGAATGTTTGGGGGTGGAGAGCTTTTTTACCAACCTCTGAAAGAGTATATTAAGAAACTTGGCAGAGATGAACTTGAAAAACTTCCCTTTGGAATACATAGCGGGCTTAAAAAACAAATGGGAAAAGCTATTTTCTTTTATTATCAATACGATAAAAAATACCACTACTGGCTCTTATTTGACCCACAAACACATGAACTAATAACAGATAATAAAACTAAGATTCTTCAATATATTTCTTGTAAAGAAAACCAGGAAAGAGTAATTCCTGATTTTTTCAATACAATTTACGAAATCAATAAGCAAGCAGTAAAGTATATCGAAGACAGATACAAAGAACTAGAGCGTGGTATGCAAGAAACACAAGTTTCATCTCTTTCTAAACAGAGATCTTCAAAATTCGTGCTTGAAATGTATCAGCATATTGACGTTTATATTGACCAATACATATCTGAATATCCTGCAGATAAACAGATAGAAAACGAATGGGATGAAGTTAAGCAAAAGCTGGACAATCTACCATTGACAAAAAAAAGGCTAAGTTTACTGCGCAAAATCTGGAGAGAATTGAAACGAACCAAGAACTGGAAGGCAACGATAAAAGAACTGAAAAAATTTGTTTCCGATAAACAAGAGATTACCACCAATGAAATCGAGCCTTTTGATAAGAAAAAACTCAGATTAGTCGTGGTGGATTTGATAACATAGGTGATCTTTATGCCTTCTCCCAGCATGTCAGGCTGATTTTAATATCAGCTGGCTTTGGTATTAGTTGTCTTGCGTTTGAATTGAAGGTTCTTTAAGAATAATTTTATATTTTTTTATTTTTCTAATTAAATAGTTAAGAGTTAAAAACCAAAATAAAAAAATAAAAAAGGGCCCATGGTCCAATGGCTACGACACCTGCTTGACGTGCAGGAGATAGGAGTTCGATTCTCCTTGGGCCCATTTAATGCTAACTTTTTATTTGTTTTTGAATAAAATAAAAAATATGAATAATTTAGATCTTAATCAAATCCAAAAAAAATGGCAAAAAATCTGGGAAGAAAAAAATATCTACAGCCCTAAAGTTGAAAAGAATAAAGAAAAATTTTATATAACAGCTGCTTATCCATATCCAAACTCGCCTCAGCATATAGGCCATGCTAGAACATATACAATAGCAGACATAATGGCAAGGTTTAATAGAATGTGTGGCAAAAATGTATTATTTCCTATGGGATTTCATGTTAGTGGAACTCCTATTTTTGGAATGGCAAAAAGAATTGAACAAAAAGACAAAGAGATCATAAAAGTATTTAAAGAGATTTATGGAATTGATGAAAAAGAAATCGAACAGCTTTCTGATCCAAAAAAATTAGTATATTATTTTTCTAAAGAAATCCAAGAAGGAATGAAAAATATTGGCTATAGCATAGATTGGACTAGAAAATTTTATACATTTGATGAGCATTATACAAAATTTATTAGATGGCAATTTTTAAAACTAAATCAATTGGGATTATTAGAAAAAGGCTCTCATCCGGTTCCTTGGTGCCCAAAGGAAGGTCAGGCAATAGGAGCACACGATGTATTAGGGGATATAGAACCGGAGATAGAAAAGGTTTTGGTTATATTTTTTTACTATCCGCAAGAGAATATTTATTTTCCAACTTTAACATATAGGCCAGACACCTTGCCAGGAGTTTCAAATATTTGGATAAATGAAAATGCATCTTATATTGTTGCAAAATACAATGATAAAGAGATAGTATTAAGCAAAATTGCTTTTGAATTATTAAAAGAACAACTAGAAATAGAACTTATCAAATCAATTGATATAAAAAAATATTTAGACAAAGAAGTTATTAATCCTCTCACACAAGAAAAAATACCTATTTTTAGTGCTAAATTTGTAAAAGAAGAGGTTGGAACTGGAATTGTAATGTCAGTGCCTGCTCATGCACCTTATGATTATGTAGCAGTAGAAAATTTAGATCCAACTAGAAAACAAAGAATTAAAATTAAACCTGTGATAAAAACAGAACTTGGCCAAACACCTGCAAAGGATCTTGTGATAAAACACAAAATCAAAGATGAAGAAGATAAAACCTTAGAAGAACTCACAAAGCAAATCTATGCAAAGGAAGCCCATGCAGGAGTGATGGTTGCAGCTGGATTTGAAGGACTTTTAGCAAAGGATGGAAAAGAAAAGATTTCTAATCTTTTAAAACAAAAAGGCCTTGCGACTGAAATATATACTCTTGCAAATGCTCCAATATATTCTAGAGCACATAATCTTTGTACTGTAAAAATAGTAAAGGACCAATGGTTTATAAACTATGGTCTTAAAGAATGGAAAGAAAAAGCAAAATTAAATCTTGAAAGAATGAAAATAATTCCTGCAAAATTAAAAAAGGAATTTGAATATACGATTGATTGGCTTGAAAGAAAAGCCTGCACTAGAGCAAAAGGTTTTGGCACTAAGTTTCCTTTAGATGAAAATTTGGTAATAGAAGCACTTTCAGATTCTACAATTTATATGGCTTATTACACCATATCACATATTACAAAAAATATGGATCCAAATGAACTTGATGAAAACTTTTTTGATTATGTTTTCTTAGGCAAAAAAGTAAAAAACCCAACAGAGCAAATGAAAAAAGCAAGAGAAGAATTTTTATATTGGTATCCTTTAGATAGCAGAAATAGTGCAATAGATTTAGTACATAATCACTTAACATTTTTTATATTCAATCATGTTGCTATTTTTGAGCAAGACAAATGGCCCAAACAAATAGTGGCAAATGGACTTGTTATGATGGAAGGCTCAAAGATGTCAAAGTCTCTTGGGAACATCCTTCCTCTAAAAAAGGCAATTGAGGAGTACGGCTCAGATGTAATAAGATTTGCAGTTAGTGCAACTGCAGATATTGATATGGCATGTGATTTTTATAAAAGCATGGCGCAAAGCACAAAAGAAAGATTAAATTTCTTTTACTTTATTGCACAAAAATACAAAAATCAAACTAAAGATGATAAAAAAGAAGATAGACCAACCAAATGGTTCTATTCTAAATTTCATAAAATAGTACAAGAATCCAAACAACTTTATGAAGAATTAGAACTAAAAAAACTATCTCAAAAAATATTTTATGATATGTATAATGATTTGAACAAATACTTAAAACAAACAAAAGAACCCTACCTCAGAGAATTTTTAGAATACTGGACTGCAATAATCTCACCAATTATGCCTTTTGTTGCACAAGAAATTTGGCAAGAATTAGGAAAGAAATATTATCTTGAAGATAGTGAATATGTAAGCTTTGTCAAATTCCCTAAAGCAGATAGTACACAGATCAATATAGAATATGAAAACCAAGAAAGGTATCTAGATATGATAATAGAAGATATAAATGAAATAAAAAAACTTGCAAAAATTGAAAAACCAAATAAAATAAAAATAATTGTTTATGGAGAATATAAAGAAGAACTTTTAGCATTAGCCAAACAAGGAAAAGAGCTAAAGCAGATCCTAAAAATTGCTCTTGAAAATGAAAAATTCCAAAAAAACAAGGAGAACTTATTTGAGATTTTAAATAAAATATTCAAAGATATTGGAAAGTATAAGGAATACAACCTCAGCTGTGCAATAGAATATCAATATTTGATTCAATCAATAGATTATATAAAAGAATTTACAAATGCCGCACAAATAGAAATCTTAAAAGAAGAAGAATGCCCTCAGATAAAAAAAGCCAAAAATGCAATGCCACTTAAACCGGCAATAATTTTAGAATAGATTAAGGGTTAGCAATGCCAAAGAGTTTAGCTGAATTTGTTTTAAAATTGACAAATAATAAAATAAGGTTATCATCTTATGATATAATTGGCACTATTGCTATTTTGGATATTCCCAAGGAATTAGAAAAATATAAAAAAGAAATTGCAAACTTTTTGATGCAAAAAAACAAAAATATACAAACAGTTGCCCAAAGGCAAACTGCTACAGAAGGAAAATATAGAATTAGAAAGATCAAAATTATTGCAGGTAAAAAAACAACAAAAACAATAAACAAAGAATCTGGGGTTAGACTTTTAGTAGATATAAATAAAATGTATTATAGCCCAAGATTTAGTGAAGAAAGACTTAGAATAGCAAAACAAATTAAAAAAAATGAAAATGTTTTAGTACTTTTTTCAGGAATTTGCCCTTACCCTATAGTTATAGAAAAACATTCGAACCCAAAACAAATAATTGCAATTGAACTTAATAAAAAAGCTCATGAATTTGCTTTAGAGAACATAAAGCTAAACAAATGCAAAAAGATAATTGCAATAAATGCAGATGTAAAAAAGGAACTAAAAAATAAAAAATACTTAAATTGGGCAGACAGAATAATAATGCCTCACCCAACAAAAGCAGAAGAATTTTTTAATTTGGCACTAAAAGCTGCTAAAAAAAATTCAATAATTCATTTATATACTTTTAAAAAAAGTAATCAAAATACACGGGCTATTTTAAAAAGAATTAAAAAAAGTCTAAAAAATAAAAAAATAAAATTAAAACTTATTTTTTGCAAAAAGGTAAGACCATATTCAAAAGATATAGAACAACTTGTACTTGACATAAAGGTTATAAAAGATTGATTAAAAATACTAACTATGAAAAAAGGCTTAAGCAGCATAGAAAATATTTTTGCATTAATCCTTTTTTTAATTATACTTTTAACTTCTTATTTAGTATATGAAGAATTTCAGACGAATATAAATCAACTAAAAATAAAGGCTGATGAGTTAAAGGCTATGCAATTTATAAAAAAAATAAATTGGATTTATATAATAGGCCAAAATGCAACAGACCAAACATTTATTGATATAGACTTTAATTTAGCAGCAAAAGGGAAAGAAATAATTCTAAAGGATAAATACAATAAAACCATAAATATTTTAGAAGTAAATACACCTAACATCACACAAAAAGAAATTCAAAAAAAGAAAGTGAGGATAGAATATTATGGAGAGAATATTACACTCTCAGAAATCTAAAACAAAAAAAGCACAAATACAAATTACTGATTTAGTTTTATCACTTTTTATATTCTTAATTTTGTTAGGTTTTATGTACATTGTTATTTATAATAGAATATACTTTGCACAGGAGCAAATAGATAAAACTCATGCTGATATTGTTTTGGATAATTTACTTCTATCAATATTGTATAATCCAGGAGTACCTACAGATTGGGCTGCAAAACAACTAAATCCTTCTGATTCAAGATTAAAAGCAATTGGTTGCGCACAAGCTCCAAATGAAATTGATGAATTTAAATTACAAAGACTTTCTGAGATTTATGAGGATAATTATACAAAACAAAAACTTGGACTTGGAAGATTTGATGCAGATATAAATATATCTTATCTGAATGGAACAACTGCCCAATATATTGGAAATCTTCAAGTAAATAAACAAATTATTGGATTAAAAAAAACATATTGTATGTATAATAATACAATAGCAAAAATAGTGATAAGATTATGGGAAAAATAATTAAAAAGGCCCAAGTTTTTAGTTTAGAAGTTTTTTATGCACTCATTATTTTAGTTATGATGCTCATGATAGCAAATAATATAGAAAATCAAAAAGAACTCTACTCAACAAAAAAACAATTTTTATTAGATGCTGCAATTGATTATTCGCACTCTCTTGCAAAATCAGAAGAATTTTCAGATGGACTAAAAACAAATAATTATACCAAAATAATTGAGAGTGTAAAAAAACTGGATGTTGATTGTGTGCAATTAGAGATTTATAACAATTCCTTTATTCCGTCTAATCTTATTTTTAGTTATACAAAAAACTGCACAAAGAGCCCTTATAAGGATTACACTTTTTGGGGATTTGCTGTTGATACAAAAAAAGAAAATCAACAAGATAGATTTTATATTTTAAGAATTGGGTTTTATGAGGGAAGATAATGAAAGCATTAGTCTACACAAGTTCATTGTATTTGTTTGTTTTATTGATTTTAAGTTTAGCAATATTCACACTCACTTTAAATCAATGGGAAATAAAAAAAAGTATTGAATTAGAAAATGAAAAAAAAGTTTCCTTAACTATTGAAGAAATTAAAATACTTAGCCTCAAGGTTTTAGGTTTAGATGTAAAAAGTTTTAGAAATCAAACAGATTTTATTTTTAAAATAAAGGATAATGGATTTCCATTAAATCAAGCTTTAGATGGGCAAGTAAAACTTGCTGATTTAAAAAATTTTTTAGAAGGGGAATATAAAAAATTAAGATCTTGTGAAATTTTTTATAATGTTAGCAATATAAATCAAACTGGAAACTTGATTAATACAAATTATGATCTTACATATTTACATAATAACTCAGATCCTAATTCAGATTATATAATGCTAGACTTTCAGCCAACAATACAACTAAAAGAATTAAAGATAAAACTAAATTGCACTCGACCAGTAAATGCATCAAATATTGTTTTTCAAGATTTGCAAAATAATCCTTCAGGAGTTAAAACCACAATTAATTTTTATGATGGCACAACTACTTATTCAAATTCTGCTAACATTTCATTAAATTCAGACAATAGATTTTTAGCTAAGTATTTAGATAACAATAACAACTTTGTTGCACAAATATATGTTGATTATAATTCAACCCAAACAAAATTATTAGTTTGGTCAGAAACAAATTCAACATATTCCCCACCTTATTCAAAACAAAATGTAAGCTGTGCCTTTGAATTTGAAAGCATTTTGAATTCAACACAATACCAAGAAGTTAAAGCCTCTATGCCAATTTATCTAAATATAAGTTGTTCTAATATAAATTATTTTGGAGATCTAGTTTTATTAAGAAAATAAACTAGAACTAGAAAAATGAAGCCAGAAAACCATGTAAGGCTCCTTTAACTATAAAGAAAACAACATAAGCAGCAATTGCCAAAGGAGGCATATATTTTATACCAAAAAGCAATTTGCCTTCTGCTATAACACCAATAAAGATTGCAACAAGTAAAGAAGTCATAAATATTAAGCCAATAGCAGCCTCATTTATAAATTCCGCAGAGATATTAAGATTTGGGGAAAGAAGTGAAATAGAACTTACAGAAGATCCCCCTTTTGCAGGGGAAGCTTGGGATTGAAGCTGTGTAAACACTGCTAAAAATTCTGTTGAGATTGCTAAAAGCAAAGGCAAACCTATAACTAAAATAAAAATTAAAAAAATTGTATAAGTTCTAGTGTTTAGAACAGTTTCTTTTTTTAATTCATCTAAGTCTCTAATTTCCTCGGCTGCAGTTTCTAGAAGATTTGCTAATCTTCCTCCTGACTTTAGCCCATTTTCAAAAAATGCAATTGTTCTTCTTAGAACATTAGAATCTATATTATTTGTCAGAAGATTAAGAGCATCTGTAAAACTCTCGGAGCCTAAGGAATAGGCTGCAACTTTTTTAACTTCTTTTTCTAGTGGCCCAAATTCTGGCCTTGCTGCTGCTTGAAATGCTGCAAACGGAGTAAGACCAGCATGCATGTTAGCAGCTATCATTAAAAGAAAATCAGGAAGTACTTCTTCCACTCTTTTTGTTGTATCATGAATCAAATAATAAAGATGAATATAAAAGATTGTGAGAGTTAAACTTAAACCTATAATAAAAGCTAAAAACATATATCCTAACATATAAACAATTTTAAAGTTACCAGGAATACCAAAACCAATATCTGAATTTGTGAAAAAAGAAAATGCAACTAAGGATATTGCAAACAAAAATCCAATGATTAGCGCACTAATTAATCTTGAGCCTAACCAAATATCCGAAGGTTCATCTATTCCAGCATAAGTTAAAAGTTTGTCCAATCTAGTTGCAGGCTCTTTTGGTTTTGTTTGAATAAATTTTTTTGATATTAAAATTTTTTTCATAAACATCAACTATTCATACATATCTTTATTCGTACATTTTTGGCCTTCTTACAAATACATAACCTATTATGATTGATTGTAAGATAATTGAAACAATAATTAATGTAAGATAAACCTGAGAGTTTATTCCAAGCACACCAAAAACTGAGAATATAACTAAAACAGTGCTACCAACGGTTGGCAGTACTGCTGCTGCTAGTAAATAAATTAAAACTATAAAATTAAGTTCTGCATTATAAGCTTTCACTTGCTTTAGTTGATCATCTACAAGCATTTTGATTAAGCCTTTAACAGTCAAAGATAAATTTGCACCTGATCTTACTGCAGTTACAAGCTGCCAGCAAACTTTTTTTAAAAATTTTGATTTGTTTTCCAATGCCATTTCTTCAAGAGCTTTTAATAAAGACATACCCGAGCGTGTTTTAGAGGCAAGAGCTTTAAATTCTACTGAGACTTGGTCATAATCTCCATCTGCAATATTTTCTATTGCTTGATAGAGAGGAATTCCTGAATTTATTTGAATTAGCATATCCCTAAGTGCAAAGATTAATCCTCTATCTATTCTGGATGCTATAGATCTAGAAATTATTTTTGGATAATATAAATTTAAGGCAAAGAAAAAAAGAGTTGTTAAAAGAAAGCTTGAAAATGGCAGTACGAAATTTAATGGAAAACTAAAATTTCTTAAATATGAAATTGCTCCTAAGAATACAAATGAAAAAAATCCAATTATCAATGCTGAAAAAAACGAACCTATAACATAATTTTCAGCACTAATTTCAATATGTGCATTTCTTAAATCATACCTAATTCCAGGCATAGAAGAAACAATTTTTTGACCTAAACCTTTGAACCTTAAACCTAATTGATTTATAAGGGGATCAGGTAAAAACATAAAAAATACTCTTGGCCTTGCCATAAAAAACTCCTAAAATTATACAGATAAATTTTTTTCTGCTATTTCATATAATTCATCTGGATTTGAATAATATAAAGAAAATATCTTTCCTACTTCATCTATTTGTACAATTTTGTTTTTTGCCATCCATTTAAGTATTGTTTGTCTTTTTTTATTATCCTTTTCTATTTGCTCTTTTGTCATACCAGTATGCAAATTCATTTCTTTGTAAAATCTTATTGGTTCTGAGATTTTTTCCCATGTGTCTGTTCTTGGTCTCCACCTATAAATTATATTTGGTTCAAGGATTCCTTCACCTGTGCCCTCTGGAATTTCTGCTATTTCTAATGTTCTTCGCAAGTTTCTTCTTCTATCTCTAAATTGTACTACTAAAAGATGAATAGAATCCAAATCTGAAGGCGGGAGGCTAATTGGCGGCGTGGTAAGTCTTCTTATAGCTTGAGCTGCAGTATCTGAGTGAAAAGTAGAGTAGACTGAATGGCCAGTGTGCATTGCTTCAAGTGCAACCTCTGCCTCTCGCTGTTTTCTAATTTCACCTACAATTATTCTATCTGGTCTCATTCTAAGAGAGGTTACCATAAGATCAAGCATTGTTATCTCTCCTTGTCCTTCTGGGTTTGGCAATCTTGTAAGAAGTGGCACCCAATTCCATTGATGTTTTGGAAGCATCAATTCCCTTGTATCTTCAATTGTGATAATTCTTTGATTTGGAGGAATAAATGAAGCAAGTGCATTGAGGGCAGAAGTTTTTCCAGATGCAGTTCCTCCAATCACAAAAAGATTCATTTCATAATGGAATGCCTGCCAGAGCATTGCTGCCATTTCAAAATTCATTGTATGAGCTGGCTCTTGGATAAGACTGATTATTGTCCAAGGAACTCTTGCAAATCTTCTTATAGTGATGGTATTACCGTGTGAAGAGATTGGACTTAAAGTTGCACAAACTCTATCACCAGTTTCTAATCTTGCATCCAAAATTGGAGTGAGTGTTGCTATTTGCCTACCTACTCTTCTTGCAATTTGTGAAGCATAATTAAAAATGGAAGTTTCATCAGGCATGTAGATATTTGTTTTAAGCCAGCCATATTTTCTATGATACACAACCACTGGATCTTTTGAATTATTTATTGCTATTTCCTCAAGCATATCATCTTTATTTAAAAGATCAAGTTCTCCTAAACCAAACATTCTATGAAGCAAAAGTCCAGCTAAGATTTCAGTAACCTCTGAGCCAAGGCTGTATTTTATAAGTTCTGTTTTTATTTTTTCATAAAAAGATTTTTTTATTGCCAGCATTTTTTCAACATCAGCAACATCCGAAGACTCAGGTGGTACTTCTTTTATTAAGGACTCTTTCACTTGATCTAAAAATAGTTTTGTTGCTACTGAAAGTTCTATAAGGGACATGGAATAAAATTTGTATTGTGCAAAATCAATTATTTCCACACTTACAGGTACATTGTCTGCTTTAAATGTATAGGTGGACAGTATGTTTTGGCTTTTTTCATGAATTTCTTCTTCTTTTTTTTCTATTTTTGGCAAACCAAAAAAAACAATTCTAGGTGGTTCTAAGATATTTATTGGATAATTTATTTGCACCACACCTGCCTTTTCTAAAACAGAAGCAATAGCTAAGCAAGCCTCAACAGGAATATGTAATTTTGCAGCTATTTTTATAAGTGATGACTCAGTTTTTGAGAGCGCTACTAATTCATCCACTTTTGTTTGAAGCATATAAAGAAATCAAGGGAATATAAATTTAAAACTTTTTGGTTAAAGAATAGATATGGTAGAAACTTTGGAATTGGTATTAAAACCAAAATTTATCTACTTTTATTTAAAAAGATATGGTTTAATACTTTTAATCTTATTAATTGTTTTAATCGGTTTATCTTATTTGTATATCAAAAAAGATGTTGGCTTGGAGATTTTTTTAGGTTGGATGGCGATAAATTTAATTTTTTTAGCAGCAACTATAATATACACAAAGATGTATTGCCACAACACAATACTTTCTTTAAAAAACGATATTTTAGTTTATGAAAGTGGAATTCTTTCTCATAATATTATTACAGTGCCTGCGAAAAATGTTACTGATTTTACAATAAATAGAAATCTTTTTGAAAGAATATTTAATGTTGCAGATATAAAAATAAATACTGCTGGTGGAATGGGCTATGAAATTACTGGAGATGGATTTGATTACCCTAGTTTAATAAAAATAAATAATTACTTAAAAGGGTTCAAAGAAGAAACTAAAAAAATTCACTAAAAATAAAAATATTATAAATCTTAAAAATTATATTAAAATTAAAAGCTGGGGTCGCATAGCCTGGTTAGTGCGGCAGGTTGCTAACCTGTTGTGGGGAAACCCACTCGGGAGTTCAAATCTCCCCCCCGGCGCTTTAAAAAACTTATTTAAAACTTATTTAAAAAAGGTTGTCGCAAAATAGATTGCAAAACAATTAAAAAATAAAAATGAGAAATATAAATGCGCAAGATAGGCCGGCAGGGTAGGGGTCTGCTGTAAGCACAAATCCTCTTATGGTGCGGCTGATAGGTCAATGGCGTATATATCTTTTGTCTTAGGCCCACATCCACAAGACAATGAGATCTATGCCTGCATGGATATACTTGCTAGAGAACCTGGTCAGGCCGGAAGGAGCAGCCATAATCTAGTAGGTATATGCTATGCAGAAACAAGATCAAGTCTTGAGATGTGTAAGCTAAGGCAGGAGGTATATGCCACATTGGCCATTCTTGCGCACTGAATTTAAAATATTTTAAAATGGTTAAAATGACTAATATTATAAAAATCCCACCTTATAAAAAAGCTATAAAAGAAACTATACAAATACTAAAAAAAGGAGGAAATATTATCTATCCAACGGATACTGTTTATGGAATAGGTGCAGATGCAACTAATAAAAATGCTGTTTTAAAAATAAGTAAGATAAAAAAAAGAAAAAAACAAACCTATTCTGTAATTTTTCATAGTATTAAAGAAATTAAAAAATATGCTTTTGTAAATAAAAAGCAGGAAAGAATTATAAAAAAATTGGTGCCTGGACCATATACTTTTTTATTGGGGGCAAAAAAAAGATTAGCAGTGGTTAGAAAAAATATTATCGGAATAAGAATACCAAATAATAAATTTTGTTTGATGCTAGCAAAACAATTTACTAAACCTCTTGTAAGTACAAGTGCAAACCTATCTGGAAAAAAAGAAAAATCTAACATCAAGAAAATAGAACAAGAAATTAAAAATAAAGTAGATTTGATAATAGATGGTGGGAGCTGCAAATACAAAAAAGCTTCAACAATAATAGACTTAACAGATGCTTCAAATATAAAAATAATGAGAGAGGGTGCTGGATTAAAAAAATTAAAATCTATTTTAGAGGAAAAAAATGCAACAGCAAATAGAAAAAATAAAAGTCAATAAAAAAATTATTAAAATAAAAAAAGATAAAGATGTTTATTCTCCTGCTGAAGACACTTTTTTATTACTAAGAAATCTAAAAAAACTACAAGGGGATATTTTAGAAATTGGGACTGGTAGTGGAATAGTTTCAATATATTTAGCAAAGGAAAATAAAAAGAAAAAAATTTATGCCTCGGACATAAGTAAAAAAGCTATTGAAAATGCTAAAATCAATGCTCAACTTAATTTGGTAAAAATAAAATTTATTTTGTCTGACCTTTTCAAAAAAATACCTAAGAAAAAATTTGATTTTATAATTTTTAATCCACCTTATTTGCCAACAGAAAAAAATGAAAAAATAAATGGACCAATAAATTATGCTTTTGATGGTGGAAAAAAAGGTGATAGAGTTATAAAAATATTTCTAAAAAAAGCAAAAGATTTTCTTAAAGATGAAGGTGCGATTTTTTTAGTTGTTTCTAGTCTTATAGATCTAAACAAACTTGAATATTTTATAAAAAAGCTTGGCTATACTTATAAAAAGATTGACCAGGAGGATTTCTTTTTTGAGCACATATTTTTATATAAAATAATGAAAAATAAAAAATGATGAAAATTAAAGTAATTTTTGTTGAACCAGAATATGAGTTAAATATTGGATTGAGTGCAAGGCTTTTGAGCAATTTTGGAATAAAAAAAATGCATCTTGTAAATCCAAAATGCTCTCTTGGATTTAGTGCAAAGATGTATGCAAAACATGCTAAAAATCTTGTAGAGAATGCAGCTATTTATAAGAATCTAAAAGATGCAACTAAAGATTGCGAGCTAATTATAGGAACAACTGGGATTATAAACAAATACAAAGAAGAAGGTTATAAAACAATTTCTATTAGAGAACTTAAAGAAAAAATAAATAAAAATTGCAAAATTGCTCTTGTTTTTGGAAGAGAGAGTATTGGATTAAAAATTGATGAGATAAAACAATGCGATTTAATTGTGAACATACCAACAAGTCCCAAATACCCAATTCTTAATATAACCAATTCCCTTGCAATATTTTTGTATGAGTTAAGTGAAATAAAAACAAATACTAAAATAGAACTTGCTAAAAAAACTGAAAGGGATTATATAAAAAAATTAATCTCAAACAAAATAGAACAAAGAAAATTAAAAAATAAAGAAAAAATAAAAAATGTTTTATTTCAGTTCATTGAAAGAGCATTTCTTGAAAAGCTTGAAGCAAAGGCATTGATAGAATTACTTAAATGATTATCTTTTTTCTAAGACAAATAACTTAGGAGAAGGCAAATCGCCATTTTCTGGCCAATATAGAACTTTAAGACTAAAACCTGATTTAGTTGCTAGCTGATCCAATGTTTTTAAATCCAAAACCAAACGCACTCTTGGAGGATTAGCGCATGTCTTATAGACCTTGGTATCATTGACCTTAACTAAAAGATTATATGCCAATTTCTCTTCATAAAATGTATTGTTTTCTATTGCAAAACCATTTGAAAAAATATATGACCATCTTTTTAGATCTATAGAGATTGGAAGGTGTCTGATTTCTTTTGGAGAATATTTTAATTTTGTTAACATAAATTCACGCAAGATTATTAGGCCCTTGTCTGCTAGCATATAATGACAATTGTTTAAAAATGCTTCAAGTCTTTCTTTTGATTGGAAATAGCCCAAAACTGTGTCTCCTAAAATCAAATTAAATGTGTTCTTAGGAATGCTAAGCTCTTCCCAATCAAAATTTAGAATAGTTTCATTAACTGGATTTAAATGAAATTGATTTTTTAAAATTTTTGTCATTTCTTTATAAGAAAGCTTAGATTTTTCTATAAGATAAAGATCTGGTTTGCTGCCATTTTGAAATGCTTGTAGAATTGCTGCTCTATACTCTGGAGTTGCACCCAGGATTGCAATATTTGACTTTGGGAATTTTTCAACCAAAGGAAGAAATTTTTCAATTTCAAAGGATGATGGTCTTCTTGGCCAGGTTACATTTTTCCAATTCTTTACTATGGACTCCCAGCCTAAAAGATTTTGATCAATTTTCATATTTGAGCCTAATTGTTTTTTCATTAAACCCACCTTCGTTTAATAAATTTTTTATAAAATTGATTGCATACTTTTATTTATAAATTTAATTAAAAAAATTTTGTAAAAAAATAACAAAAATGTAAAAAATTTTACAAAAGCGATAAATATTTAAAACTTAATTTAAGATTAAATTTATGGAAAAAAAAGAACAAAGATCAGTTGCAGATATTATAGAAGAGTATATGGAAGAAAACCCAATTTTATGCTATTATCTAAACGAGAATTTAATAAACATCTCTTCCTTGGCAAGAAAAATAAAAAAGGAATTAAATTTAAACAAATCTTTTGAAGCAATAATGATAAGTATTTATAGGTTTGCACAAAAAAAGCAAGCTGTTTACAAAATCGATGAAGCAAAAGGCATTTTATCCAAAACTACTCTTAATATTTATTCTGACTATGCCGTATTAGTAGCAGATTTAAAACAAAAAATTAAAGCAAAAAATTTAATTGCATTTTCAAATACTCAAGTTGCAATTGGGGAAAGAAGTGAGCTTGTAGGTTATAAAAATAATGCCTTGTATTATCAAGATGGCTTAAGCTTAATAGAATTAAAGCACAATAAAAATATTGAAAAAATACCTGGGGTTTTGTTTTATATTTTAGCTATGTTTTATCAACAAGGCATAAATATAATAGAGGTATTTTCTGCTTGGGATAGTACATATTTACTTATAGAAAAAAAGCATATTGAAAAAGTAATAAAAATGAAAATTTTTAAATAAAAAAATTAATGCAGATTTGATTGGACTATAAAAAAATTTAGATTTGCTTATCTAAATGGTTGTTTTATTCTTCTAGCTAACCAGAATAATGAGATTTAATAAGTGATTGAAAAATTAAAAATAGCCTGATAAAAATAAAAGATAATAAGAATAAAAAAATAAATTTGGATTAAATTAAACTATTTTTTTCTTGTTTTAATAATTTTTACCTTTGTAGGTGTGAGAATAATTCTGTTTTCATCTAATCTGGCAATGTCCCCATTGATTTTCATAACATGGCTCCTTAAATTATCCACTATCATTTTTAGTTTTGCTTCATTTCTTTTTAATGAAGAAATGTTTGCTATAATAATATTTTTTTGCTTTAGCTCATCTGCGATTAGATTTAAATCCTGTTCAGATTCTAAGACTATTGGCTTTACATAGAAATCAGCTGCTTCGTGGAGAACATCCACATTCTCCATTTCTGCACTGTCTATAAAATCCTCTAGTTTCTCAGATTCAGTTGTTTTTGACAAACCAAGTGTTTTTGAAATTTCATCTAAAATGCCCATCCAAGACACCTCTAGTTTTAATTTTAATATAAAAATAAGTAAGAAAGAATTAATAAGGTTTTGCATACATCAAGAAATACAAAATTTTATAAAAACAAACATAAATAATAATTAATATGCCAACCTTTGAGGAGATACTCTCTTACCCAACAGTATTTTTGGATAGAAATGTTCTTTCTCCACATTTTATACCAGATGTTCTCCCTTATAGAGAAAAAGAGATAGAGAGAATAATGTATACAATAGCACCTGCTTTAGAAAATCAAAGACCAAAAAATCTTTTTATATATGGAAAAACAGGCACTGGCAAAACTTGCACTGTAAAAAAAGTTATGAATGAATTTAAAGTAAATTCAAAACATGAACAAGATGTTTATGTGAACTGCAGAATGTATAATTCTAGATATAGAGTAATGCAAAAAATAGGTAAAAAATTTATAGAAGAGCTTGACAAAACAGGTTTTGGAATATCTCATTTTTATGAAAAAATATTAGAATATGTTCAAACTCCTTATGACGATGGAAAAGAAAAAAGAATAATAGTTGTTCTTGATGAAGTGGATATGGTAAAGGATCTTGATGAGCTTATGTATATGCTTACAAGAATAAATGATGAATTAAAATCCGGTTCGATTTCAATCATTGGAATAACTAATAAATTAACATTTAAAGACGCTCTAGATCCTAGAAGCAAATCTTCTCTATGCGAAACAGAAATTGTGTTTAAGCCCTATAACAGCCAGCAACTAAAGGAGATTTTAAAACAAAGAGCAGCTAAAGGATTTAAAGAAGGCACTGTGCATGAATCTGCAATAAACTTAGCAGCAGCAATTGCTGCACAAGAAACAGGCGATGCAAGATATGCACTTCAACTTTTACTAAAAGCTGGAGAAGTAGCAGATTCTAAAAAATCCTTTTTAATTACTGATGAGGAAGTAGAACAAGCAAGAAAGAATGTAGATAATGAACTAGCAGGTGAGATTATTAGAACACTTCCAGTACATCAGCAACTTGTTTTATTAGCAGTTTCTAGCTTATATAAAAATGCTGGAGCATACCAAAAATTAGGCCAGGATATAATAGAAGAAGAAAACATTCTTAGTGGAGATGTATATGAAGAATATTGTAGAATTTGCAGAAAAATGAAAAAAACACCTAGATCTGCAAGATGGTATAGAGAATATTTAAATGAATTAGAGATGCTAGGTCTTATTACAACTATAGAAACCTCCAAAGGTTTAAGAGGGCACAGCCGATTTATAAAACTTGGATATAATTCTGAGCAGATTCAACAAATTATTCTTAATCCTAAAAAATATGAAAATGAACAAAAAGACCAAGAAGAAGAAAACAAACAAAATACTCAACAAAAAATATTTTACTAAAGGTAAAATGAATGGAACAAAAATCTATAAAGTCTTGTGCAAAATTTATAGCTAAAGCCCAAATTCTAAAAAACCTTCCGCGAAGCGGTTGGCTTTTAATAAAAGCTCCTTTTGAATCTATAGCAGATCACACTTTTAGAACTTCGATTATAGGCTTAATTTTAGCTAAAATGGCAAAATTAAATGAAAATCAAACACTTCAACTAATCCAATTATGCCTTTTGCATGATGTGGAGGAAATTTATATTACAGATTTGCATAAAATTGCAAAAAAATATGTTCAGATTGATTCAAAAAGAGTTTTAAGAGATTTATTAGAAAACAAAGATTTATATTTAGAATATGAAAAGCTTACAAAAAATAAAAAAATTTTTGATCTTTTTTTAGATGCAGATAGATTAGAATGTTATCTTACTGCAAAATATTATGCGGATCTTGGGTATAAAACCAATCAATGGCTAAAGGATATTCCAAAAACAATTAAAACTAAACCTGGAAAAATTTTGCTTAAAGAATTTAAAAAAATAAATTCAATAAAAATTATAGACGATGCAATGGATAGAAGTTAATCCTTTTCTAATATTTCAATTGCTTTTTTGACAGACATTCCTTCTCTTATGCCTAATTCTTCAGCCCATGCAGTGCTAGCTTTTATTTTAGCCCTTAAAAGCTCATCAAAATTTTTAACACCTGAGACAAAGGCAGCAATGTCTCCTAAAATTTCTGCAGATTTTTTATCTACATAGGAACAGGCGATATAGCCTTTTTTGCATTTTAGCACTAAAAGTGGCATGTTTCCTAATTCAAAGGATAATCCGATAAATTTCTTTCCTTCAAAGACAATTGTTTTCTCTCCCAAGCGTATATCACCCCTTTCCCTTGGTTTTTATTACCATAAAAACACTTCTGAAAGTCTTTTAAAACTCAAAATCTTTTTTATTTTTTCTTTGAAGTTGTTGCTTTTTCTTTTCAAATATTCTTCTATGCTTAGCACAAGAAATGCAATAAGTTTTAGATCCATAAACTACTGTTCTTACTTCGTTTTGTTTTTCCTCTTCTGTTAATCCTTTAAATTCAGTATCATAAACAGTCACAGAATCAATAGTTACTGATTTATCTTTTGGAATTCTTCGGCCGCATGCATCACATTGCACCAGCCTTTCCCTTCCTCTTGGTTTTTTTCCCAAATTATCACCTTTATTTTATTTGTATTGCATAAAGACCAGGTTCATTAATATTAAGTCTTTTAGCCACCATAGATTTTTCTGGATCAATAACATAAATGCAAGAGGAGTATTTATCAGAAAATTCTTTAGTTTTTGCTTCTTCTGAGTTTAAATAAGGATCATTGTCTTCGTAAATTTTTCTTGTTTGCTTATCAACCTTGACCATTTTATTTGCACCCCTTAATTATTTTCTTAATTATTTTTTAGACTCTTCTTTTTTCTTTGATTTTTTTTCTTCTTGCTGAGATTGCTTTTCGATTTGTTTTTGTATCCATTCTATTTTACCAAGTCCATTTGGCCTCATGGTAAGGCCTATTTTTGCCTCTGCTATTGTACCTTTGAGAGAAATTGTGCTTATTTTAGCATAAACAAAATCTCCTTTTTTAAGAGATATTTTTGAATCCTTGCCTACTAAAGAATTTGATTTTTTGTTATATGTTAAAAAATCATTTGTTATTTGGGAAAGATGTACTAGACCTTCAAGCGGTCCTAGAGAAATAAATGCCCCAAATTCTACTAAGTCAGTAACATAAGAATATACAAATTCGTTTATATATATTCTAAAAATAAGAGCATCAAATTCTACATCATAATAAGCAGCATCGTCCCCTGGAATAATTAAACCATCACTTATTGGTTTTAGGTTTGAAACAGATAGAACAATAGTGTTGTCTTTATCTATTGTTCTTTCATATTTTTCCCTTGCTATATTAAGCAATGCAGTTTCTAAATTCATTGCAAAATCTTTTGCAGGTAATCTAAGTCTATCTTGAACTCTAGCTAGATAAAACATCAAGCCACCTTTTTTGAAAATTTAAAAAGCATATATATATTTATAAGTTAAGATTTAAAAGCACAACCCTAAAAATTTCTAAAGCATTTAAAAATTTATTTTTAGAAAGTCCTTAGCAAAAATAGTATTAGGAAATATTTTCTTTGCACTTAAGCTGGCCAGTTTTCTAGATAAAAGAGTGGGATATTTGATAGGAGAAAAATGGCTAAGTACTAGCTTTTTTGAATTAGAAAATTTTGCTGCTTTGGCTGCTTGAATTGGCCCCATATGAGGCCAAATAGGATTTGGCTTTTCCTTTTCTAAAAGTCCGCATTCTGTAATTAAAATATCTACGTTCTTTGCTAAAAAATTAAGATTTTTGCATGGACCAGTATCTGTACAATATGCTAAGGATTTATAAACTCCATTTTCTCCATTTTCCAGAAAACTAAATCTAAAACCTAAGCAAGGAACATTATGCACTAATTTTCTAAAAACAACATCATAGCCTTCGAATTTGGTTTTATTATCAATCCCAATTATACTAATATCAAGATTTGAAAATTTTTTTAGCAAAGTTAATGAAGCAGTGTATGGCTCTTTGATAAAATTAGATAAAAATTTTTTTGAGGACTTATGAACATATATGTTTATTTTATTTTTAAAATGAAATTTTGGCAAAATATGAAAACCTATAATATGATCTAAATGCAAATGTGAAATAAAAATATCTATTGGTTTGTCCTCTGTGATAAATTTATCTAAATGTTGAAATCCCTCGCCTGCATCTAATACAATATATTTTTTTTCAATATCAACTAAAGCACAAACACTAGAAGAAAGTTTTGTGGAAAACCAACCGTTGCTACCAAGAAAGATTAATTTTGCCATTTTTACTCTCTCCATTTAATAGAGCAACCCATAGAAGGTTGTGCCTTCTTTGTATAAGTCCTTCCTGCTAGAAGTGAATCTAAAACTTCTATCATATCTTCTGACTTTGGTTTTTGTGTATTTGGGTAGTGAACATCATCAATTCTTCCATGATAAAATAGTTTAAAATTGGAATCAAAAACAAAAGGATCTGGAGTACATACTGCCCCATAAGCCTTTGCAACTTCTTGCGTAGAATCAAAAAGATATGGGAACTTTATATTATGCTCTTTTGCAAATTTTTTCATATTCTCAAAGGAATCTTCAGGATAATCCGGATGATTGTTTGGATTAATTCCAACAAAAGATATTGCTTTTGGCAAATAATTTTGAGAAAGTTGCACAATCTTTGAAATTTTTGCTTTTACATAAGGACAATGATTACACATAAAAATTATCACTAAACCCTTAGAACCCTTAAAATCCTCTAAAGAATAAAATTTATTATCAATTCCCTGAAGATAAAAATAGGGTGCATCCTCTCCTTTTTTTAATTTTTCAATAGATTTTAATAAAACCATTTTTCCACCCTCAAAATACTAAATGCTAGATAGTAATTAATAAATTTAAGTAAAACTATTTAATGTTTTGTTATAAAATAAAAATATGGTTAACATCTTCAGAGAGATAAACGGCAGGAGAAGTATATTTAAAAATGAAGATGTGCTTAGAGCAGATTATTTACCAACAAATATTATTGGGAGGGATAAACAACTAAGAGAAGCTGCTTATATTCTAAAAGATATTGAGTATGGAAAAGTGCCTGCTCCATTATTATTTGTTGGTCCACCTGGAACTGGAAAAACAACTTCTGCAAATTTTTTAATAAAACAACTAACAGAAGTAAGTGCAAGGCCTGCTCCAGTTTATATAAATTGCTGGGAAAATTCAACCAGGTATGGAATTTTGAACAAAATTATTATTGAGCTTGGAGACATGATGCCAAGAAGAGGAGTTGCTATTGATGAACTGCTAGCCAAAATTGCAGAGATCAACAAAAGAGAAGATAAAATAATTGTCGTGGTGTTAGATGAAATAGATAGACTAAAAGCAAATAATGAAGAAAGCATACTCTATGACTTAGCAAGAGCAAAAGAGTCTATAGGTCTAAAGGTCTGTTTGATTGGCATAACCAATCTTGAAAATTTTGCATTGGAATTAGATCCACGAATCAGATCTAGCCTTATAAATAATGTCATAAAGTTTGAGCCATATAATGCAATAGAACTAAAAGAAATTTTAAAAGAAAGAGCAAAGCTTGCCCTCTGGCCAGGTGCATATTCTGCAGAGGTTATTGGGCTTTGTGCAGCAATTGCTGCAAAAGAAAATGGAGATGCTAGGTTTGCAATACATCTTCTTTGGGCAAGTGCTAAAAGAGCAGAAGAACAAGAACGCCTAAAGATTAGTGTGGATGATGTTTATGAAATAAAACAAAGATCTTTAGCATATTCTAAGATTCCTGCTTTAAGAAAAATGAATGATTTGGATGATTTGGATAAATTGATAATCTCAATAATAATGGAAAGCCAAGAAGAAATTCCTTCTGGAAGAATTTATGAAAAGATAAATGCATCCATTAATGAGCAAAGAACTATTAGAAATAGACTTGAAAGATTAGAAAAAGAAGGGCTGATACAATCAAGAGAAGTCGTATTTAAAAGTGGTGGAAAAACTAAACTTTGGAAAATAAAATTAAATGTAAATGGCTCCTTGTAGTCTGCCTTCTGTTTTAGGTCACATTTGACTTAGCAGGCAAAATGCCTTTGCACCCAGTTGCGTGCATTTTGCCGTTTCATCCTGCTAAAACAGCAGGTGTCGTTTCTGTTCAAAATGCACAGGCCTTAAGCCTTTGCAACTTATGAAGGGTGGGCAGAGCTTCCTCACTTCTTTTTTGAAGCGAGAGTGACCCAGGAGCCATTTACAAATACTAAAAGATAGAAGGTTATTTATTAAATTAACTTTTTTGTCATAGGGAGGTTTTATTTTCTTGTTCAAGTTGAATAAGTTTTTTAGTCAAATTAGAAAGAGGCACCCTTTCTTGTTTAGCATTATCCCTATATCTGATGGTTACATCATTATTTTGCTTTGAGTCATAGTCAATAGTTATACAAAAAGGAACTCCTATTTCATCTGCTCTGGCATATCTTTTACCAATAGAACCCCTATCAGAATAATAACAATCTATTTTATGCCTTTTGAGCATTAGATAAATATTGTATGCAAACTCGTCCAAATTATCTTTTTTCATAAGAGGAAATACAGCTACCAAATAAGGTGCAATTGAGGTTGGAAAACTAAACCAATCCCATTCTTTTGTAGCGCTTTTTTCTCTAAAGCAACTTTCAAGAATGCAAAAAAAAGATCTATCAAGTCCAATAGAGGGTTCGATTACATGAGGTATAAATTTTTTATTTGTGCTTTCATCCAAAACACTCAGATCCTCGGAAGAATACTTCTGATGAGAAAGAAGATCAAAATCTGTTCTATATGAAGTTCCAGAAATTTCTAATATACCAAAAGAAGATTCAAATTCTGCATCTATGTTTGAAGCAGAATAATGCGGCAATTCATCCTTTGACAAAATTCTAAACCAAAATTTTTGTGGATTTATGCCCCATTCGTAAAAAAGCTCTTGCTCTAAAACCAATAGTGCTGCCATAATTTGATTTGGGATTAGACCTTGGGCAATTGCATCCTTAGCTGAAAGTTCAATAATTTGATTGTCATTTGTTTTTAGTTTAAGAATTTTTTGAGCTATTTGATCAAAATTATAAAAGGTAGCAGAATTCGGATTAAAAAAATATTCTAATTCCATTTGTTGAAATTCCCTCATTCTAATTAATCCCTTTCGTGGGGAAATTTCATTTCTAAATGAGCTTCCAATTTGGCCAATTGCAATTGGAAGTTTTGCACCTGACTGCAAAAAGATTCTTTTGAAATCCAAAAATATGCCTTGTGCAGTCTCAGGCCTTAGATAAAGAGTTTGAGGATCAATTGCACCAACTTGTGTAGAGAACATTAAATTAAATAAGATTGGTTCGCTTAGCTCTCCGCCGCAATCTGGACAGAGGATATGCGCTTTTTTTAGTTTTTCTTTAAGATCTTCTAAACTTAGGTGAGTTTTTGTTTCTATTCCTTGTTTATCCAAAGCAGAATTTAGTAAATGATCCGCCCTAAATGCTTTTTTTTCTTTTTTGCAAAAAACTACAGGGTCTGCAAAGTTTTTAATATGCCCTGAGGCTAAAAGCGCCTTTTGGGGTAAAAACAAAGATGTTTGAATCTCATAAGAATTTTCCAAGGAATACAAAAATTTTTCTCTCCAAAGATTTTTCATTTTATTTAATATCTTTAGGCCTATTGGACCATAATCATAAAATCCTCCAATTGTGCCATAAATTTCAAATGATGGTAAAAAAAATCCTCTTTGGATTGCTATATTTATTATTTTTTCATAATGTTGCATAAAATAATTATAAAGAGATAAAATAAAAAAACAGATGCTTCATAATAAATATATAGTACTATGCCAAGGTAACTCAGCCTGGTTTAGAGTGCCAGACTCATAAATTTTGATTTATGAGTTATGAGCTAAATGCAATGAAATAAAAAATTGAGATATCTGGAAGCCGGGGGTTCAAATCCCCCCCTTGGCACTTACACATACTCTTTACTTTTATACTATTTACTTTATTTGTTTTCAAGATTTGTTTTCAGGAGGCTGTGGCGGTTGTGCTTTTTTAAGAGTTTTTGGTTCGTTTTTAAGATTAGTTTTTGATTGCTGCAAATTAGGCTTACTTTTCAAAATAACATAAATTATAGCTGCTACAAAAACAATAGTAATAAGTATTTCAAATATTGGAAAATTGTTTTCTTGGGATTGTGCAGATTGTTCTAATTTGGATGAAAGTACATCACTTAATTCTAAAATTGCATTTGCATATTTTTCTTGTTTTATTAGATTTTCTGCATTAGAGATTTTTGCTAACAGATCTGACTTTTTATCCTCTTGTGTAATAGAAGCTGCTTTTATCTTTGCTTTATCTAAAAGAGTTTCTGCCTTTTCGGATAGAAAATTCTTTGCTTCTAAATGCTTAGCAGAGGCAGAAGAATATAGATTGGCTGCATTTTCCAAAATATTTTGATTCTGTTCTAGTTTTGCTGCAACTTTATCAAATGATGCATTGGATAAATCTTGCCAGCCTTTAAATGCAATTGCAATTGATTTAAGAATTGACTGAGCATCCTTTGAGCTTAGTTTTGGTTTGAATAAAGTTTTTTTGGATTCTAAGAGCTTAGCATCTTCTAAATATTTTGTAAGATCTTCTGAAAGTGAAGAAAATTTATTTTCTAAACTTGATTTTTTTGAAATTAAATCTTCTAATAATGATGCAAAAGAAGTATTTAATTCTTGAGATGCTTTTTCCAAACTAACTGAAGCAGAATATAAAGCTAAAAGAGCATCTAAATTCTTGTTTTCATTTAAGTATTTTTTAGCTAGTTTTATTTGCTCGGAAGCATTAGTTAATGACTCTGATTCAATATTGTTTTTAAATGCATATGAAGAAAGATTATCTAAATTCTTCTCAAGTTTTGCTAAAAGTGAATTAAATTCCTTGTCAATATCTGAATTTAAACTAGCAATAGACTTTTCTAAATATAAAATTGCTTCATCAACATCCAAATTGCTTTTAGATAAGGCAGTTTGGATTGAAGATTTAATATTTGACTTTAGTTTTAAGATTTTATTATTTAAGGTTGAATTAGTTGAAGAGAAGTTTTCCAAACTATTTAGATATGTTGTCAGTTCTTCGATTTTTGAAGATAAAACTTTATGTTTGTCTTTGTTTATCTCCAAGTCTAAAAGATATTTGTCAGCCTCTTGGATTTTCTTTATAGCATTTGTAAAATCATTGTTTGAAGCATAGATTTTTGCTTTTTCTAATAAACTAAGTGAATAACTATTATTTAGCTGATTTGCTTTAGATAGTAAATTATAGTAATTAGAATTAAACCAAGAGATTGGATCAGAAAATTCATAATAAACTTTTAGAACAAGAGGTTGAGCTGAGCTAGAAAGCCTTTTGATTTTTATAGACCAAAAGCCTCCTGAAGAAGAATAATCTTTAGTGTCAACTTGATAGCCAGGTACTAAAGATTCAATTTTAAGATTGGAAATATTCATTGAATTTTCTTTTCGCTCTAGATAAATGTTATCACAATAAGCTAAATCCTTTAATACCAATTTATAAGAGTAAGAGTAAACTCCTGGTTTTGGAGAAGAAACCACTTGCTCTTGAATGTCAAAATTTCTTTTAATATTAGAACTAATGGTTATATGATAAATATTCTTACCTTTTTGTAGTGGAACTAAAAACTCTACTTGTGGTTTTTGTGTGTTTTTATTTAATCGCAATGTGCCTGGATAGACTGCCATATCTGAAGATTGCGCGTTTGCCACTATAGAATCAGAAATAGAGCCCCAGGATATATTAAGAATTGTAGATCCAGCATAGAGTGAATTTAAAGTATAATTTGCATCCAAATTAATCAAATTGTTTGATTGAATAAAAAGATTGCAAGAAGAGCTAGCAATATTAACTGGTATGGCATTCTCTGAAAAACTTATAAAGATTTTCTCGCCTGCTCCAAGATAATCAAAATAGATTATCAATTGTTTTGAATTTAGAGCTATTTTTTGTATGTTTTCTGATTTTGCTTTAATTGAGCTATAAGAAAAAGGATAATCAAAATCGCAGCTTATATTCAGATTGCTTACGCTTATGGATAGAGGATTGAATGATTCCCAAGATCCACCTATATCTATAGAACTTGCAGTATATGCTGGAGCGTAATTAATAGGATAGAATTTAGCATTTTGACAAATTTTATTAGATAAATAGGAATTTAATTCCTTGTTTAATTTTTTATCAAATGAATCTAGAAATGAGTTTAATTTTTCTCTATTTTTGAAAGCATAAAGGGACCAACCATCTTTATCTCTATATTTAGAAATTTCAAAAAAGAATTCAGAATAAAGTTGGTTATTAAATGTCTTTACTTGAGTTAGCAAACTAACTATTTTTTGATATAAATTATTTTCTTTTTCTAAGAATGAATTTAAATAATTTTTTATAGAGAGTATATTTGATTGGATGTCTTGTGGATCTAAATCATAATTTGATTTAAAAAGAGAGCTAAAGGCTTCATATGTTTGTCTGTACTCTGATACATCGGCACCAATTTTTTCTCCTGCTAAAATATATTCTTTAAAACTATTTAATAAGTTAGAGATAATAGCATTGTTAGCAGTTTCATCAGAATAGATTGCAGCTAAATAAGCCTTTTGACATAAAGAAAATTTTTTACCAAGTTTGAGCTCTTTTTGAGAATCTTCTAGATAAGAAAGAGCACTATTATAGCTTTGAGTTAGTAAGGCTAATTTAGTATAATTTGTATTAGAAGAAGTTTTTTGAGAATTGATAGAATTTTCTAATCTATTAACTTCTTTTTGTGCTTGCTGGCAAGCAAAATCTGTTTTTTGAGACATTATTGAATTTAGTTGGTTAATTGTTTCTATTGCTTTTAGATACTTTGCAGTTGCATTTTGATATAATAATATTTTATTTACTTTTGGAATTTTTGAACTTGCAAATTTCATGTCCTCTTGCGCAAGATCAGAATAAACAAAAACTTGATTATAAAGTTGATCTATTGAACCAGAAAAATTTACTACTTTTAATGTTTGAGTTCTAGAGGCAAAAAAATCATCTTGAGCAAATACTAATGGTTCATTTGATATTAAATCTTTTTGAAGATCCAAAAAAGATGATTTTGTATTAGATGCTTTAGAATATGAAGCCTCTAAATCCTTTTCTAAAATTTCGTTGGCTTTATCTAATTTATGATTCATAGAAAGTGCATAAGAAAGTAAACTATCATCCAATGAACAAGATTGATTAAATATAAATGCTACTGAAGAATAAGGAGAGAATACTGGTAAAGAAGGTGGATCTTTACAAACTTTATTTATATTTTCAGACCAAAGATAAGCCAAAGCGTATTTTGAATAAATAGTACTATCCTGTTTTTTATTTTTAACATAGGATTTTACATTTTTAACAAAATTTTTCCATTCAATATAGGCTTCTTTTGATTCTGAAATGTAGCCTTCCTGCTCAATACCTTCTTCATAAAGATTTAGAGCTTTTGATTGAGCAGCTAAGAAGATAGAGTTTAGTCCGCTAGCACAATTAAAAAGAGCGCTTGAAGACTTTTCCATTACTAAGTCCCATTCGTTAGACCATTCTAAACCTTTGCCCGAATAATAAAAAGAAATTAAAAAGTTAAAAATATCAAATGTAAAGTTAAGTGGATTTAATAGGTTGATTATAAGAACATTATCCCCTAATAAAATAGGTAGATTAAATTCTAAAGGATTGGTTAAAATGTGTCCAAAAAAAGGGTCAATGTTATTTAGCAAATTAAGATGTTTTTTTGCCTCTTTAGCATCTGATATGCCTTTAAGAATAGTATTTTTTTCTTTTTGAAAATTAAGAAAATCCTCAGAATTGCCCGTTATATCTTTTTCTTGAATGCTCCAAGCATCTAAATACAAGGAGTCTATAGTGTAGCGAAGATAAGGGCTATAAATTTTTTGATTTGGCCTGAGATCTTTTTCAAATAGACTTGCCAAATCCATAGAGAACTTAACAAAAAGATTATTTTGAGATAGAATATAATTGCTGTTCCAGCCTAATGACCAAAAATTATTACAAAATGGCTCTAGAGCATAGGATGAAATTTTAATTTCTTCATCAGATTGAGCAAATGAGATAGAAAAAAAGATTATTAAAATGAACAAGAATTTAAACATGTTTGATTTTATGTTCATTAAAAAATTAACTAAAACAATAAATTTAAATTTAATTGTTCAATATTATTTTCGCAAATTGGTGTGAGGATGGCTAGAGCATTTAATCATCTACTTGGAAAAATTTTTCCTCAAACAAAATCAATGGAAGTAATAGTAATGGGTTTAAGCGGAGAAATCCTTGCAACAGAAAAAATATTTTTAAAAAAATCTCAGCCACTTATAGAAGGATTTAAAAATAATATGAATTTTTTAGTAGCAGATACAAATTATGGGCCAATAGTGCAAGGTTATATTAATAATAAATTAAGGTTGTTAGAAGGAAAACCTACAATAGAACAAGAGCAAAAATATAGTTCTTATAAAATGAAATATTATAATGACTTTAGAGAAGGAACTGGAAAAGGTTTTGAATTATATATAATGGATGAACAAAAAAACTTACACTTTGTAGCAGTTTCTTATGATAAAAAAGAATATAGACCTGGGCTTGGATCAATAGATATTGATGATTTGTATTCTCTTAAGAAAATAAAATTTGTATTAAAATACACTGATATTGATAAAGAAATAGAAAATAGCTGCAAAATAGAAAATGCATATATAGATGATTGGACAAAAACTCTTCCAAAAATAAAGATTTCTAAAATACTAACAGATAATATTTTCAAAAATTCGATTAATTACAAGTTAAGTCTAATTTTTAAAAATAAAGAAATAGAAATAGAGCAAAAAAACCTTTTTGCACAAAATACACAAATTTATCCTTTATTTTTAATAAACACATTAAATTTTACACTTGCAAAAGAACTTACTAAAAAATATTTAAAGTTGTGCTTTTTTGAATTTTTATATCAACCTAGTTTAAACCCTTTTCCTTACAAAATAGAAAGTTCAGATCTAACTCAAAAAAAGGAACAAAAAATAGATACAAAAAAATTTTTTGAATATAATTTTTATATAGAACAAAAACAACTAAAACAAAAACTTCTAAGCAGTTCTTTTGAAATAAAAGCATTTGAATCTATTAATTCTTATAAGCAAATAAAAAACCAACAACTAAGACAAATAGAGCAAGAACAAATAGCACTAAAAACAAAAAATAGACTAAAACAAAAAAATCAACTAAATAAAGTTAAGGAAGATAAAAAAGAGGTTGATTTTAAATTTGACAAACAAAAAATTAACTTGGACTTTAAAATAAATTCTAAAAAAAACACTGCTTTTAAATTAGAAAATCAAAAAGTTTTTAAGTTAATTACAAAAAAGAAAGATTCCAATTATAAAAAATATAAACAAAAAGATGATGAAAATAAAATAAATAAAGCTAAAGAGAATATAACTAATGAACTTATAACTAATTCTAAGGATAGAATAATTAAGAATTATAAAAAAATTGAAAAAAACAATTTGGTCAAATTAACTGCTAAAGCCTCACCCAATCCAAAAATAGGATTAGAGAAAATTACAATAGATAATAAAAAAATAAAACAAATTAAACAAATAAAGCCAATTAAACATATAAAACAAAGTCAAACAATAATTCAAATAACAAAAAATCAAATAACAAAAAAAGCTAATAACTCATTTAATTTAGACAAAAATGAAGTTAAAAACAAATTAGAAAATGAACCTAAAAATAATTTAAAGATAATAAAAATTTCGGATAGTACTAAAATTTTTATAAAAAATATAAAAGAGGACAATCGAGAAATAATAGAAAAAAATCTACCAATTATAAAAGTATATAAATATACCCAGTTAAATTGGTTATATGCAAGAAGAACAAAAAAAGACAGGACAGGAAGAAATAATACAGGCATTAAAAACAAGTGGGGAAAAAAATCTACAGCAAATAGGTTTGTGGCTTGATAGTTATGATGATATCTTCTCTGATTTTGATCCTCGACCTTATTCAAAAAGACAAATTTCTGATGACTTTATATATGAATTAAAAAAACAACTAAAAGAAACTCCAAAAGGTAATTATGAAATAAATTTTTATCTTCCAAAAGAAAAAAGAGACCTCAAGCTAGAGGCAATAATAAAAAAAAGACTTAGAAATTATTTTGAAAATGAAAGTAAAATATTGAATGAAAAAACTAAAAAAATAGATAGAAAATATTTAGTGTATATGCTTTTTGGTTTAGGGGTATTGTTTGCATATGGAATAATCTTAGAGGATGGAAATAGAACATTAAACATAATAGCTAATCTTATTTTGCCCTTAGGTTGGTTTAGCGTATGGACTTCCTTAGATTACTTTATAAATCAAAAAAACCAAGAAAATGAAAAATTGTTATTTTTTGATAAAATGAAAAAATGCAACTATAGTTTTCTAAATTTTGAAAATTTAAATGAAATCAGTTTGGAATCAAAACAACTCAAAGAACAATAAAACTAGAAATTAATTCTTTTAAGTCATCTAAGGAATTAGTTTTTGAAATCAATAGCCTAAAATCCTTTGCATTTTTAAAACCTCTAAAAAGTTTTGTTCCTAATTTTTTTGCATAAACTAAATCTTTTTTAGAAGATAACAAACCCAAATACGAATAATAAAAACTTATCTTATCTGATAATAAAGTTGGTTTATAAGATTTTGTAGAAAGATAACTTTTAATTTGCATAAAAATAAAAGGATTTAAAAGAGCTGCTCTCCCAATCATCACACCATCAAAACCTAAATCTAAAAAATAGTTTGCCAATTGAGGGCTTGATATATCTCCATTTATAAATATTTTAAAATTGAATTTGTGTTTTAAATTTTCAAAAAATTCATGCCTGGCTTTATTTGAAAATTTATCATTTTTTGTTCTTGCGTGGATAGTTATAAAAGAAAAATTGTTTTCTTCAAATACTTTAAGTAATCTAAAAAATTGCTCTTGCGAGTTTACTAACCTAATTTTAGCACTATATAAAACTGGACAATGCTTTGCGAAAACCTTTGCTATTTTTTTTAAATTTTCAGTATTTTCTAATAAAGAAGCTCCTGCCCCAATTCTTGTTATTTTTTGTGCAGGACAGCCTAAATTTAAATCAATAAATTTTATATCTGAAAGCCCAGATTCTAAAAAAACAGAAATTGTTTTAAATGCTTCCTTAAAATCATCTGGACTAGATCCAAAAAGTTGAATACCTGAAAATGAAGAGGAAGGAACTTTTAGAAGATTAAAAAGCTGTTCATGTTTTAAATGTGTTAAGCTTTTAGCATTAATAAATTCTGAAAAAGTTAAATCCGCACCAAGCCTTCCTACAAGATCTCTAAAAGCAAAATTGGTATAACCAAACATTGGTGCAAGTGCCAAACATTTAGAAAAATTAAAATTTATATTTTTATTTTTCATAATAATAGATTTTAATATCATTTTATAAATTTTAAATTCTTTATTTAAGTTAAGGGGGGATGGTCTAACCTGGTATGATACTAGCTTTGGGAGCTAGCGATCCGAGTTCAAATCTCGGTCCCCCCATCTAAATAAAATAAGATAAGAGATAAAGAATGTAGATTATAAGAAAAAGTGTGCCTTCAAATCTGCTCAAAAAACTTTTTTTATTAAAAATCATTGCTAAAAACAAAACAAAAGAGGCTACAAATGCCATAAATACATCAATGTTTGCACTTGGATTGTATGGAATTGACTTAAGAGAAGCACTAAGTCCTAAAACAAAGAAGATATTTGCGATATTGCTACCAACAATATTTCCTACTAAAATGTTATGATTTCTTTTAAATAAAGATACTAAAGAAGTTATTAGTTCTGGAAGAGAAGTGCCTATTGCAACTATACTTAAACCGATAAATTTTTCTGAAATTCCCAAAGCTCTAGCAATATTGCTTGCCCCATTAGTAGTAAATTCTGCACCAAGATACAAAAAAACTGAACCTATAAATGAAATAAACAGTGCTATAGGAAGAGGATGTTTTGGCGGAGAAAAATGGGGTAGAATATTTTTTGATTTGTCTTCACTAAAAATATAATACAAAAAAATTAAATAAAAAATTAAAAGAATCAAACCATCTGAAACCGAAATAAAATTGTTAGAACCATTTAGAAAAATAAAATCATTTGCCATTATAAAAAAAACCATTACTGCTAAAGCAGAAAATGGTATTTCTCTCCAAATCAGATTATGAGGCAGGTAAATTTTTGTTAAAAAAGCGCTTAAACCTAAAATTAGTAAAATATTTGCTATGTTGCTTCCAAGTATGTTTCCAACTAAGAGATCTGCTAAATTGTGGTTATTTGAAACTATTGAAACAAACAGTTCTGGAAATGAAGTTCCAACTGCAACTAAGGTCAAACCAATAGCAAAATCTGAAATATTAAGTTTTTTTGCAATAGATATTGAACCTTCTACAAGCAGATCTCCACCTTTAAAAAGAAGAACCAAACCTATTATTAAAAAAAATACTGCTAAAAAATCAAACATAAAAGTAATAAAATACTAAAATATTTAAAAAATTTGCTAGCGGGCTTTTTGAATTTGTAATTTATAGGTTAATAAATTCTACATCTATTTTGTTAGAAATAGTAATTTTTGCCGCTTTTTTATTTTCAGCTGCTGGAAGTTTTATAATTAAACTATCATTATAGATTTTTTTTCCAAAATGTTCATGAATGTGCCCACATAAAAGCATGAGGGGTTTTGTTTTTTCTAAAACTTCTAAAATTGCTTCACTTCCTACATGAGAGTTTTCATTAACTAAATCAAAAAATCCTTTTGGAGGTGCATGGGATACTAATATAGTATTATAATCTGGCTCACAATCATTTAGTAATTCTTTAATTTGCAATTCTGACATTTCAGAAGGTGTTGAAAAAGGGGTTGGATTTGAACCTCCTATTCCGACAATGTTCCAATCAAGAAAATTTAATTTTCTTCCATGAATATAGCCTTTGTGTTTTCTTAATTCATCTATTACAATAGAGGTGTCCATATTTCCATGTACGAAGTAAAATTTTTGATCAAATAAAGTTATTAGGTCTTTGGCATAAGAAAGTGGACCTCGGTTAGTAATATCACCAGCACAAATTATTGCATCAAAATTTTCTCTTGCAGATAGCATTCTTAAACCATCTAAGGCCTCTTCATCAGAATGCAAATCTGAAAAAGCTAAGAGTTTATACATAATCTCACCTATTTAGATTTTTCTAAAATTTTTTTTATTTGATTTTCAAATTTTTTCTTAATTTGATCCACAATTAGGTTTTTGGAAAATGCATCTGCTTTTGATAAAATAGCTATTTTTGAAGCAAACTTTCTTGCTATTTTTCCTCTAAACTCTTTTTTATTTCCAGAAATTAAAGGATGTTGAAAAATAATTCCATGCTTTGGAGAGGGTGTTCCTGATTTTAAATGCTTAAACAAAGCCTTTTCTGCACCTAAAACCTGAATTGTTGAAGAAGGCATCTGTGCAAGTTTTTTTAGCCCACCTGCCTTTTGAATAAGTTTTGCAGCAATAAATTCCCCACAAAAAGATGAAAGATTTGGCGCATGCTTTTTTGTTATTTTTTTAAGATAATTTTCAAGTTCTTCTTTTTGATTATAAACTTTTAAAGTAAATGAGGCAAAGGACTGCAAAGCTTCCATATCTTCTTTGTCAAAAATAACACCAATAGAATTGTAAGATAAATGTAATATTTGCTCTGCTTCTTGTCCAAATAATTCAAAAAGTTTTTCTTTGTTTGGATTTTTTCTATCAAAAAATGATGCAACTTGTGCATATTTTTTAGGATCTTTAGACTTAAACTCTGGAAAATGTATAGAGTACCATTCTCTTAATCTTTCTGAACAAAGATTTGCAATTTTATTTAAATCTTCTATGGAATTTATTGTTTGAATTATAATATAATCTGGAGAAGCTATTTCTTCTGATAGTTGATCTGCTGCTTTTTTAAGAAATTTTTCCCTGTCAAAAACCATATCAATCAATTAAATATAGGTTTGAAAAACCTTATATTTATATATCTTGGCTAATATGTAAATGATATAAATGAATGAATAGAAAGTGAATTAAAAATCAAAAGTGTGAAAAAATGAAAAAAATTATTTTGATTTTTGTTTTGATTTTGTTTTTAAGTGGATGTTGCATACTTTCTCTGCCTAAAAAGGCATCGGATTATATTGATAAAAACCCAAACATAGAAAACAAGCAATCTGCAAAGATTTTAACAAAATATATTGAGGATAATAAAATAAATGCTACATTGCTAGAAGATAAAGAAAATAAAGTTGTGATTAAGTACAATAATAAAAATTATGATGATGAAGAAAAAATGAAAGATGAACTTACAAAACTAGGAATTGGTTTATTATTAACTTACCCAAATGCAAAAGAATATGTACTTACACATGATCTTGAGTTAAATTCTAGTATTAAAAAAGTTGAAATTTCTGCTCAAAAAGACTTAGTACAAGAGATAATCCAGGAAAAAAATGCTTCAAAAATAAATGATTATATAAAAATAAAAATTGATGGAATTGAAAGAAATGATCTTTTAAATCTCACTACTAAAGAAGAGATAATAAAGGCAATAGAAAAATAATTATTTTTTTAATTTTCTAAAAAGTGTAGAATAAGCCTTAGCAGAATCGTTTTCTGATACCACTATCAAAAGTTCCCTGAGAGTAGAAACAAGCTGGTAGATATTTATATTTTCCCAAGCCAATTCACTTATCACCCTATCAAAAAATCCAGGCTGATATAAAATTTCTTTTCCAAATTTAAGGATTACTAAAGAAAGATTTGTCTGGACATTTAATTTTTTTTCATTTTTTAATATATTTGAAATTGTTTTGAAATATTTTGCTTGGGCTATTATAGATATTTCATTAGTAGATTGTGTAATGCTCAAAACATCTGCAGGATCAGCTGCACATCTTCTTTGAATTTCTAAGATTGCCTTAAAAGTTGTAGAAGTCTTTGCCAAATCTATGCAAATTATATCTGATCTAAGACTTATTTCAATGTTTTTTAGAGATGGGGAAGATTGAAAATTTGAATTTTTAACAATTAATTTGTCTCTTATTCTAGATAGGGCCATCACAAGAGCTGCTTGGCTTACTTCTTTATTTAGTTCTTTTTCAATGGGTTGGCGCAAATATTTTGCAAGGCGATGAAAGGAGATTATGTCTTTTTCTAAACAAAATCTTAAAACATTGTTTTCCCTAACATATTTTTCAACTAAAAAGGCAACTGTTGGCATATTGTTATAAATGTAACAAAAATTTATAAATATGTAATATTGAAAACCAAAAATGATTATAAAGTTTTTTTGTTAAATTAATTGCATGTCAGAAACTAAAACTAATTATATTTTTATTTTAGGTTCTATAATGTCAGGGCTTGGAAAAGGAATTCTCACTGCTTCTATTGGAAAAATACTAAAAGAATGCGGCTATAACGTCACACCAATAAAGTTTGATGGTTATCTTAATGTAGATTGCGGCACAATGAATCCTCTAAGACATGGCGAGGTTTTTGTATTAGATGATGGCACTGAATGTGACATGGACCTTGGAACTTATGAAAGATTTTTGAATGTTTCTCTTGATGCAAAAAGCTCTATGACTGGAGGAAAATTATTTAAACGCATAATTGAAAAGGAAAGAGCAGGTGGGTATTTAGGTAGAGATGTACAATTTATTCCTCATCTTACAAACGAAGTAAAAAATTGGATTAGAAAAACTGCTTCAGATACAAATGCAGATTTTTGCATAGTAGAAGTTGGGGGGACAGTAGGTGATTTAGAAAATGGTTATTTTATAGAAGCTGCAAGACAGATGGCTGGAGAAGAAAAAGGCAGGGTTGTTTTTATACAACTTACATATATTCCCTTTTTGCTTTCAGGAGAACCTAAAACAAAACCAACGCAGCATTCAAATAGACTTATTACCTCTCTTGGGATTCACCCAGAAATAATAGTTTGCAGAACTGATGAAAAACTAAATAAAGAAGCAAAGGAAAAGATTGCACTTTATTGTAATGTAAATCTTGAAGATATATTTGAAGATCCTAAACTTGATTTGGTATATGAACTTCCCCTAATACTTGAAAAACAAAATTTCTCTGCAAACTTATTAAAAAAATTTGGCCTAGAGCCAAAACCTCCAAAATTAGAACAGCTGACAGAAATAATAAAAAAAATTAAGAATGCCAAAAAGGAAATTAATGTTGCAATCAGTGGAAAATATACCTCAGTTATAGATGCATATGCTTCTGTAAAAGAAGCTTTAGTTCATGCTGCTTATGTAAACGGAGTAAAAGTAAATATTGAATTTGTGGATACAGAATTATTAGAGCAGCAAAAAAATGCTTTTGAATTATTAGGAAAATACGACGGCATAATTGTACCTGGAGGATTTGGCTCCAGAGGCACTGAAGGAAAAATAAAAGCAATTCAATGGGCAAGAGAAAATAAAATACCCTATTTAGGTCTTTGTTTTGGAATGCAACTAATGATTGTAGAATATGCAAGAAATGTAGCAGGATTAAAAAATGCAAATTCAACTGAGATAGATCCAAATACACCCTATCCAGTAATTGATCTTATGCCTTCCCAACTAAAGATAACTGAAAAGGGAGCAACTATGCGCCTTGGTGCATGGGAATGTATAATTGAAAAAGATACAAAAGCATATCAAGCATATAAACAAGAAAGGATTTTTGAGAGGCATAGACACCGCTATGAAGTAAACCCTGCTTTTGTAGAAAAATTAACTTCTGCAGGTTTAATAATTTCAGGGAGATCCCCAGATAAAGAAATTGTAGAAATGGTTGAATGGAAAGAAGGTTGGGGAGTTGGAACACAAGCACACCCTGAACTCAAATCTAGGCTAGAGCAGCCAGCACCATTATTTGTTGAATTTTTAAAGGCTTGCAATGAAAGAAAAACTCAAGAAGAACAAAATAAACAAAATAGTTAAATTTTTAATATTTGATATTCTTTTAATTTAAGGTGAGAAATTGTTAAATCAAAAAAAAGGCGCCAGAAAAGTTAAATTTGAACAAAAATTTGAACAAAAAGTTCAACAAAAAGCAAAAAAATTTTCTTCTATAAAACCAAAATTGTCATATTATAAAACTAATAAAACTAAACCAAAAACTAGTTCTAAAAAAAATGAATTGGAAAAACAATATAAAGCAATTTTGAAGGCAAATAAAATTTTAAACCTTGCAAAAAAAACAAAGATGCCAGCCTACTTTTTTTCACCAGATATTGCAATTAATAGATTGGCCATAAAAAATGAATTGAACAAAAGATTAGAACAAGAATTATCTAAAAAACTTGAATTAAAAAAAGAAATTAATAGCGGGATTTTAACAAATGAAGAATTATTACAAAAAAGATTAAGTTTAATTCAAAAAATAAAAAGAATGCTTATTTTGTTTATAAGAAAAATCTTAGCATGGTTTAATTTGGAAAAAAAACAAATGCAAAGCCGCATTACTATTAATGGAAAAAGAGCCCTACAACAATTAAATGACTTATACAATCTTTTATTACTTGAAATCACAAACGAAGAAGATTTAGCTGCTCTAAAAATAGCTTATGGTGAGGCATGCTATTATATAACAGAAGCTTCAAGGCAATATTACAAAATACATAAAGGAAAAGGAAAAGAAAACTATCAAGAATATTTTGATAGGTTTGTAAAAGCAACATCAAGTATTTAAGTTTAAGTCATAACTCAAAAATAAAAAAATAAAAAAATAGAGACCTGTTTATTAATTTTTTAGATTTTTGGAATTGAGCAGCATAAAAAATAGATTAAAAACAAAACTAAAAATTTTTAAATCTAAACTTGATTATTTAAATGAGTGAGAAAATGCCTAAAGAAGGGATTTTTAGTAAAATAAAAAATAAAACACTCAAAACCTCCATAGAAGTTCTTGCCAGTTCATTAGTAGGTGCAATTATACTTTGTGTATTTTTACTTTTAATAGGTGTTCTAAATATTACTTTTAATCTTTCAGGTGCAAATGATTTATTTGCTTTGCTTTATATACCTGTGGTTTGCATTCTTCCCTTAATAATTGGAGTTTTATCTCCACTAGCTCTTGAAAAAATTAGAGGGGATGAAAACATTGAAAAAAAGCTTGGGCTTATTAGTGCTTTTTTAGCAGGCTTAATTGGCTCAACGGCTGCTTCAATAATTTTAATGATGATTGGATTTGCATTTTCAGATCAATTTCATCCATTTGGATCTTTAATTTCTAGCTTGCCATTTGGCTCAGGATTGGTTGCTGCAAGCTTTGTTATAATTTTGAGTTCAAGCATATTAGCATTAATAGGCGCAGGATTGTTTATAGTTATTATATCTAAATTAGAAAAATGAGGTTGAAAAAATGGCCGGAATAGTAAATTTAATAAGTGGAATAAAAGATACTCTTTTAAGCTTAGGGCCAAATATTGCAGTGATTTTAATAGTACTTGGTGGCATAGTTTATGGGGTATCCTATACTCAACCTGCTTCACAAAGAGGGCAATGGCAATCAATTGGAATTGGTCTATTTATTGGGGGAGTAATTGTTGCTGCGCTTACTGGTGCAGCTGAGATGATTGCTTCCACCTCACAAACATTACTTGTTTAGAATGTTTTATGGAAAATTCTTTAATTAATCCTTCAGAACTAGAGATTTATCAGCTTGGAATTAACCTAGTTGTTATCTCAATTGTGCTTAGCGCAATTGCAATAGGATTTGCAAAAGCAATTAACTCAAGAAAAATGTTTGCTTGGGGAGTAGAAGAACTTATTCAAGCAATAATAAATGGTGCTTTGCTTGGAATTATTTTTTCTGGTTCGATAGGTTTGTCAAACCTTGCCTCAAGTTTAGTTGATCAATCATTAACTTCTGGATGCAACAATTATAATGATCAGCCAACTTTTATTAAAGCCGGAATGTGCAAACAAGATAAGATTTTAGATATAATTTATAATGCATCAGAGAAAACATACAAACAATCTGCTGCACTAGCATCACTTTCACTGATAACAATAAAACTTAATGTTATAGAGGCGATGCCGCTTTATTCTTTAAAATACGCCTCAGAAGAATTTTCAAAATTGTCTTTTGAATTTTTAAACTCTGCCTTAATTCTTGAAACAGTAAAACAAATAATCTTATTTTTTGCAAAAACTGGGTTTTCAATATTTTTACCAATAGGCTTGCTTTTGAGAATGTTTTTTATGACAAGAAAAGTAGGTGGGGCAATAATTGCAGGTGCAATTGGGTTTTATATTTTCTTTCCGTTGTTTTTGTTGAGTTTTGGATTAGATTTAAATCAAATGGACCAGGCTAATGGGGTTTTTGAAAATACAATAAATGAGCTTGCAAAAATCAGTGCTCCATTTCCGCAAATAGATTGGTCAAAGGAACAAGACATAATAAACCTTGTATTTAGTTTAGGTCAAAAGGATCTTGCACTTACCACTTCAGCTGCACTTAAAGTTAGTTCTCAACTTCTTAGCCTGATGCAGCTTTATAGTTATATTTATGTTGGATTTGCTATTCTTACAACATTTATTTTTATTTACCAACTAGCAAGTATATTTGGTTTAGAATTTAATTTGGACATATATGATAAAATATAAATTTAAAATCAATAGTGATTAATGAATAGTGATTAAAATGAAGATAAGATTTGGGCCTGCAGGTGTTCCTCTTTCTGCAAAAACTAGATCTACACTAGATGGAATTAAAAGATGTTCTGAACTTGGACTTGGTGCAATGGAAGTTGAATTTGTGCACGGAGTGAAAATGGAATCAGAAATTGCACTGCAAGCAAATAAAATTGCTAAAGATTTAGATATTGAGCTTTCTATACATGCACCATATTATATAAATTTGTGCTCTTTGGACAAAAAAATTGTTGCAAGATCAATTTATCATATTTTTAGTTCTATGAAAATAGGTCATTTGCTGAAAGCCAAACCAATAGTAATACATACTGGATTTTATCAAAAAAAACCAAAAGAAGTATGTGATAAATTAGTGCTTGAAAACTATGCAGATTTAATACAAAAAGCAAAAAAAGAAAATATTGAATTTTTGCTTGGACCAGAACTTACAGGAAAGCCAACTGCATATGGAAATTTAGAAGAGATAGTTAACCTATCTTTAAAACTTGGTATTGAAAATGTACTGCCAGTAATTGATTTTGCACACTATTATGCAAGAGCAAATCCTCTAAAATCAGAAGAGGATTATAAAAAAGTTTTAGACTATTGTGAAAAAAATTTAGGAGAAAAATTTGCAAAGAATTTGCATATTCATTTTAGCGGAATTGAGTTCACGGAAAAAGGTGAAAGAAAACATTTGCCAGTCAAATCAAACACCCCGCCCTTTAAGCCATTGCTAAAAGTCCTAAAAGAAGGCGGCTATGCTGGGAAGATTATATGTGAATCTCCTCTTTTAGAGCAAGATGCTCTTATTTTACAAAAAGAATTTGAAAAAATTTAATTTGAAAGCTTTTGCAAAAATTCATATGCTTTTTTAAGAGCTAATTTTGGATGCTCATAAGTAATAAGTTTTAGAGCATTTTCAAAATCCAACCATTTAAAATCAATATGCTCATGAGATAAAACAACATCTTTTTGTGAAGTTTTTGCTAAAAGTAAAATAACTTTTTTTTGCCTTTGATTATTAAAAAATTTATAAGAATATTCATAACTAAAACCCTCAATTATTTGTATCTGGGAAATAGAAGTTTCCTCTTCTAGCTCTCGTTTAGCAGCAACTAATTCTTCTTCACCTTTTTCAACATGTCCTCTTGGAAAATCCCAATGGCCTGCTTTATAGCGCAGCAACAAAAAAACAGGCTTTTTATTTTCCTCTCTAAATAAAATAAAACCTCTAGATTGTTCAAGCTCTTCCATAAAGATAATTATAAAAAGTAAGAAATAAAATTATGACTAATTACTTTTCTTCTTTGCTATAAAGCATGTTTTCAAAACTTCTTTCCCATTCAAATATTTCATTTGGCTCAAAAAAGCGTTCTATTTCTTTTTTGGCTGTTTGAGGACTATCTGAGGCATGAATAACATTGCATTGCACAGAAAGAGCAAAATCCCCTCTGATAGTTCCTGCTGGGGCTTTTTTAGCATCTGTTGGCCCAGCCAAATCTCTTAGAATAGAAACTGCATCTGGACCAGAAATTACCATCGCTATAATTGGTTTAGATGTAATAAATTTTTCTAAGTCATTATAAAAAGGCTTTGAAACAAGATGGGCATAATGCTCTTTGCATTTTTCTTTAGATAGTTTTAACATTTTCATTGCATTTATTTTTAAGCCTTTTTCTTCTAATCTAGAAATAATTTTTCCAATTAGGCCTCTTTCAAGAGCATCTGGTTTTAATAAAACCAAGGTTTTCTCAATAGCCATAAAAACCACTTAAAATTATTTTTTATCTTTTGGCTCTTGTTGTTTTTGCTGTTGTTTTTCTTTTAATTTTTCTTCGATTTCTTTTGCTAGTGCAGATTCCTTTGTTTCTTTTTGTTTTGTTTTTTGTTCTATTGCAATCGATTTGTTAGTCCATTTGATCAATCTGCCTTCCCGTCCTAACTTGAGCATGTTTTTAAATGTTTTAGAATTTTTAAAATAAAAAATTGTGCCATCTTTTTTTACAAACATTATTCCTCTTCCTGGTGGAATTGGCTCTTTGGAAAATGAATCAAAAGGCATATGCTCACCTTATCTAGCTTTAATCTCTTTTGCTTCTCTTTCTGTTTCAAGTAATAAAATTATGTCTCCTTTTTTAATTGGTCCTTTAACATTTCTTCTTATTACTCTGCCTTTATCTTTTCCTTCTAAAATTTTACACATTACCTGATAAATTTCTCCATGAATTCCGGTTTTTGTTTTTTTCACTTCAGTTATTTCAACAGCAACTGCTTCATCAGTCATTTAATACACCTTTATTTTTTGGATCTTTGTTTAGAAGTTTGTTTTTGAGCCTTGTGCTCTGGAGATTTTTGCTCCTCTTTCTTTGCAGATTGTGCTGCAGCAGATTGAGTTGGATTTACTCCAGAAAGTTGAGCTGCTTTTTTGATAATTGCATCTATAAGCTCAGAAGCATTTCCTGCTTGCTCAACAGATGCGGCTGCACAAGGAACAGGCAAGCCTAATGCCCCTCCAAGTTCTTTTTTTGTTGGAACATAAATAAATGGTATTGATTTTTCTTTACAAAGTGCTGGGAGATGCATTACTACTTCAGCTGGTTCTACATCTTGAGCAATAACTACTAAAATAGAATTCTTGGCTTCTATGGATTTTGTGGTTTCATTTGCTCCTTTTTTAACTCTGCCAGAATCTGCAGCAATTGTTAAAGCCTCTAGGGCTTTTGCAACTAACTCTTTTGGTGTTTCAAACAACACATAAGAACCTGCCATATGCTCACCTCTATTTTTTAGGATCATTGCTGAAAAGTTGAAAATTCAGCAATTAATATTAGGAATATAAATGTTTAAAAAGATTTGGGATTTGTAAACAAATTTAAAAAAAATTATAAATTTAATTAAGAAAAAAAATCTGTAAGCTTGCTTTGTGAGCTCTTTTTGGACTTTTTAGACTCTGAGGTTGGCTGTGCAGAAACTAAATTATTTGTATTTGTAGAAGTTGTGGAAGAATTTTTTGAAGCTAATTCGCTTACTATTTTTTTCATTTTTTGCTCCTTTCTTAATGCAGACCAAAAAAATGCTTCGTCTCTTGTGCCTTCGGAGATTAAGCCAAACAATCTACCAAGTTTTGCTCTTCCTGCCCTTCCCCTTCTTTGAATTGCCCTTATTTCTGAAGGTACTGGCTCATAAAAAATTACATTATCCACACTAGGAATGTCCAAACCTTCCTCACCTATAGAAGTGGCTACAAGGATATTGAATTTTTCTTCTCTAAAATCATTTATAAGCTGGATTTGCTGCTTTTGGCTAAAACCTTCTTTTTTGCCCATAAATGGTTTTGCTAGAAGTCCGTGCTTGGATAATTGCTCAGCAATAAAAACCACTTGGTCTCTATATTGAGAAAAAATAATAAATTTTTCATTTTCTGGCCTAGATTTAATTATTTGAATTAGCTTTTCTATCTTCGGATGCTCTTTTGCTTGTTCTAAAACTTTTTCAAATTGAATAAATAATTCATCTTTGAAAATTCTGCTTAAAGCCTTAGAACTTTTTCTTTTTCTTAACTTTTGTACAAATTTTTTAGCTGTGTTTATTCCTTCAGATTCTATTAATTCCAAAAGATGTACCAAACTAAAAATAGTATAATATAAAGAAAGTGCATAGTATTTATAACCTGCTTGGATTTGAAGTAATTTTTCTTTAAGCTCAAGCAATCTTTTTTTACTTTTAAATGGAATTGCAATTCCCATTGCCCCAAGTTCTTTTGAATATTTTTCAATCATTTTTGTTAATAAATTTTTGAGAGTTATTAAATCATTAGAAAGTGGAACTTTTATCCAATTGATTTCAAGGGGCTTGACATAAGGCAAAACATCTTTATCTTTTGAAGTTCTAATTTCTACATTGTTTATTCCAAGAGATTGAAGAATTTGCTCTATCTTTTTTTTCTGACCTCCAGGAGAAGCCGTAAGGCCTAAAATTATTGAATTGTGCTCTTTTGCAACCTCTGCAACCTTAGTATAAGCATACTTACCAACAGCCCTGTGAGCTTCATCAAATATTACTAGCCCAAAGTACCAGTCCAATCTTTTCTTTTCTAAATCATTTGCTATCGTTTGTGGGGTGGAAAGCAAAAACTTTGGCTTTGATTGATATATTTTTTGCCTTTCTTTTGCAGAGGTTTGACCAGAAACCATAATTATATCATTTTCAGCTAGGCTAAGAAGGTTTTTTGTTGTTTTAAAATGCTGTGCAACCAATGGCCTAGTTGGAGCCAAAAACAATACACTAGAGGTTTGCAAAATTCTATCTGCAACTAACAAAGCAAGAAGAGTTTTTCCCATTCCTGTTGGTAAAACCACTAAGCTGGAGCCTTTTGCCAAAACAGAATTAGCTATGTTTCTTTGATATTCTCGTGGAACAGGAGCATTGGATGAAAGATAAGTTTGCATACTAATAATTTAGGGTTTGTGTTTTTTAATTTCTTTCTTTTATATACAAATTATGAAGCCTTTAAGTATGTGGGAATATTCTGCTTTATTAGAAGAAGCCCAACAAAAAATAGTAAAAAAATACTTAAAAAAAATTTATCAAATTGATAAAAAACTATTTAGATTTGATTTTGGAGAATTTTCTTTAATTGTACAATTAGGCCAATATTTTTATTTGACAAAAAACCCCCCGTCTGCTCCACAAAATCCATCTAATTTTATAATGCTGCTAAGAAAGTATATTAACTCAAAAAAATTAGAAAAATTTTACCAATTTGATTTTGATAGATATTATATATTAGAATTTAGCAACAAAAACAAATTGATAATAGAGCAGTTTGCAAAAGGAAATATGATTTTATTAGATGAAAATGATAAAATATTATCTAGTTTTTATCCAACTCAAGTAGAGAAAAAATCACAATATCTTTACCCACAAGCAAAAGAATTTGACTTAGCAGTTTTTATAGGAAAAAAATATAACTTAGAGGATAAGGATAAACCTAAACACTATTGTATTTATAATAACGAGCCATTTTTAGTTTGCCCAAATATAAATACAATAAATACAGAACAGATTAGAACTTTTGGTAGTTTTTCTGAGGCAATAGAGTTTGCAGCTGAACTAGAGAATAAAAAAATTAAAAACCCGCAAGAGGATAAAGAAAATAAAGAATTGCTTAAGCTTTATAAAAGATTGGAAGAGCAACAAAAAATACTTCTAGCTACAAAGCAACAAATAAATGATTATCAAAAGATTATACAATATATTGAGAACAACAGCTCAAAAATAGAACAACTTATACTTAAAGCAATTGCCGAAGGAAAAAAAACTATTAAGCTAAAAATTGAGGATTAAAAAATGCTTAAAAACCTCAAAAGGTAGAAAAAATGGATATACAAAAAGCTCCAGATATTCAAGCAAAAATAGAACATATTGTAAGCCTACTTAATAAAAAAGATGATTATTCCTATTTAAATCAATTTAGAATAATATGTGTTAGATCTTATAAATCCAAAGCCAGGGCATATGCAAGAATATGGGCATTTCCAAAAATATGGCAAAAGGCCTTAGATATTGGCACATTTTATGTAATAGAGGTGCTTGCTGAAAATTTTGATAAACTTTCAGAAGAACAAAAAGAAAAAGTACTTGTGCATGAGCTTTTACACATTCCAAAAACATTTTCTGGTGCTTTGATTGATCACAAAAATAGATTTAGGCCCATAACAAAAAAAAGAGTAGAACAGGTTTGGGAAGAATACAAAAAATTAAAAGAAAGATATTTTTGAAAGTTTTATAAAATTGGGTTTAGAATTCTTAATAAAACCAAAAACAAAATCCATTCTAAATTGTCTTGCTAGGGCTAGCGAACTTTCCAAATCCTCTAAATTTAAAACTTTTTTAGGATCTATTAAAAATAATAAAATCTGTGCCCGCTCTTGCTCTCTTCCAACCCCAGGAGCATAAACAAACCAAATATGTGAATTAAACTTGTTAAATCTTATTACCCTACCGCTAGATCTTATTTCTTTGTATATTTCAAACTGCTCTTGAGGATTTAAAAAATAGGTTTGTTTATCATTATTGTATTCTAAAAGATTTAGGATATCATTTTTTGTAAGTTCTTTTTGAGAAGTTTTATTTTTGGTTTTATCTTTTACTACCAATAGATTTAATTCTAACAAATAAGCTGCTTCTAATGGATGTAAAAAAAGTTTGTTCTTTTCTAATTTTCCAAAACCACTGCCAAGAAGGTTTGTTATTTGCTCTTTATTTGATACAAATATTTTTTTAGATTTATATTCTGCTAACATAGGACTAGGCATAATAAAAAATAATGCATTTATGTTTTAAATAGTTTTAGTTAAAGTTTACTTTAATTAAAAATTTAAGGAAAAGTAAAAAAGAAAAAAACAAAGATTAATAAATCAGCTTGGTCAATTTAAATTTTATGCTTAAATTAATGGACACTTTAAGCCAAGAATTAAAGCCTGTTTTAGCTCATAGTGATAGTACTCTAAAAATGTATGTCTGTGGAATCACACCTTATGATGATACACACCTAGGCCATGCCAGAACATTTTGTGCTATTGATATATTAAGAAGATATTTAGAATACAAAAAAGTAAAAGTTTTTCATATACAAAATGTGACAGATATTGATGACAAAATTATTAATAGGGCAAAAGAAAAAGGCCTGCTGCCTTTAGAACTTTCTTCCTATTATGATAAAAAAAGCAGAATTGAACTAGAAAAATTAAATGTGCTAAAGCCTCATAGCATGCCTAAGGTGTCCGAAAATATTAAACAAATAGAAGAAATGATAGATAAAATATTGAAAAATGGCTATGGCTATATTGTAAAAAGTGGAATTTATTTTGAGGTCTCAAAATATAAAAAATATGGCCAGCTTTCAAAACAGGATTTAGAAAAAATGAAGGCTGGGGCAAGAATAGAGCCAAAAGAAGATAAAAAAGATCACCTTGACTTTGCTTTATGGAAATTTGAACAAGAAAAAGGTGCAACATTTCAAACTAAATGGGGGAAAGGAAGGCCTGGCTGGCATATAGAATGCTCTGCAATGTCTTTAAATGAGGCAAAAGCGAATTCATTAGATTTGCATGCAGGTGCAAGGGATTTAATATTTCCACATCATGAAAATGAAATAGCTCAAGCAGAAGCTGCAGGCTATGTACCATTTTGCCATCATTGGGTTCACACAGGATTTCTAACAGTGCAAGGTCAAAAAATGTCAAAATCCTTAGGAAATTTTATAACCTTAGAGCAGGCACTACAAAAATGGGAGGTAAATGTATTGCGATTGTTTTTTGCACTTAGCCATTATTCTTCCCCCCTAGATTTTCAAGAAAGTGTAATAAATGGCTTGCAACTGACTTATAAAAATATACAAAATAGTTTGTTTGTAATGGAACAGCCATTTATAAAAATTCAACCAAACCAGCAAAAACAACAGCAACTAATACAATACATTGAAAGCAAGATAAAGGAGTTTGAAAACTATATGGATAATGATTTGAATAGTCCTCAAGCCTTAGCTAGTTTAATAGAAGCAACAAAAGAAATTGAAAATGCTAAAAAGCAAGGGAATGTAGATTATGCACTTATAAATAATCAAGCACAAAAATTAAAACAACTTTTCTCTATTTTTGGACTTGAAATAGAGAATCCAAAACTAAAAATAAGCATGCAAGAAATAAAGGGTTTAATTTTAGAAAGAGAGAAGGCCAGAAAAGAAAAGGATTTTAAAAAAGCAGATCAAATTAGATCCAGTTTAAAAGAAAAGGGAATTTTAATTGAGGATAGCCCAATTGGGCAATATATACAAATAGAATGAATCAATAAATAGAACAATAAATAGATAAAGGTAATAGATAAACTAAATAAAAATAAAATTTCTTAAAATATAAAAAAAGCCAATAATAATGCTTTTTTGCTAAAAAGAAATAATTAAAAACCTTAAAAATCAAAATAAAAATGGTGAGACTTTGATTTTACCTAAAGCACCAGTAGAAAAGATAATTAGAAGTGCTGGAGCAGAAAGAGTTTCAGATAGTGCTTCTTTAGAATTATTAAATATTTTAGAAAAAATTGGGTCTGAAATTGCTCAACAAGCAAAGATTTATGCATCACATGCAGGTAGAAAAACAATTGTTGGGGAAGATATAAAGCTTGCTTATGAACAAATTTATGGAAAAAAATAGCTATTCATTTTAATTAATCAATTAATCCTAATAGACTAGTAGATTAGTAGATCATTAAATTTTAAATTGCAGGTTATGTTTTCTGTCTGGATCGGGCCAGTTTTTCTTTATGTGCCGCCTTCCCAGCTTTCAATATACTTTTTTTGTTCTAAAGTAAGTTTATCTAGGTATATTTGATGGCTTTTTAAAATTAAACTTGCTACTGTTCTATCTATTTCAGCAGGAACTGCATAAAGTGCTTTTTTTAATTTATTTTTATTTTTTAAAAGATATTCTAAACTTAGAGCTTGCAAAGCAAATGAACCATCCATTATTTCTATTGGATGGCCCTGACCTAATGGCCTGGCTAAATTTACTAGTCTTCCTTCAGATAAAAGATAAAGTTTTTTGTTATTTTTGAGTGTAAATTCTTGCACACCATCAAATATTTCCCTAACATTTTTTGCCAGCGAGTAGAGTGCTTTTTTATCTATTTCAACATCAAAATGCCCAGCATTTGCTAAAATAGCCCCATCTTTCATTTCTAAAAAATGCTCTTTTCTTAAAACATTTTTATTACCGGTTGCACAAATAAAAATATCTCCAATCTTAGCCGCTTGGTTATGATTTAGCACCCTATAGCCCTCATAGAGTGCCTGAAGCGCTCTTATTTCCCCAGGTTCTGGACTATTTGAAGCATAACCACTTATTTCTACAACTACTACATTTGCACCAAGAGCACGAAATCTTGAAGCAATTCCTCTGCCACACCAACCATAGCCTAAAACCACTACAGTCTTAGAAGCAATTAAAACATTTAAGCCATTTATGATAGCATCTAAAGTGCTCTGGGCAGTGCCAAATTGATTATCTAAAAGATATTTAGAATAAGCATCGTTTACTGCAATCATTGGAAAAAATAGCTTTTTTTCTTTTTGCATTGCTTTAAGTCTTTTTACACCAGTAGTTGTCTCCTCACATCCTCCAATAATGATTTTTTGATCTATCAAATGCTTAAATTTGCTGTGAATTAAATTAACTAAGTCATTTCCATCATCAATAATAAGGTTTGGTTTAGAACTACAAACTTGTTCTAAGCACCAATAATACTCCTCTTTTGTTTGCTTTGACCAAGCAAAAATTTCAATATTTTTTTGAGTCGCTAGGGCTGCTGCCACTGCATCATCAGTAGTATTTGGATTGCAAGAACTTGCAACTACTTTTGCTCCACCTGCAACAAGGGTTTGAATTAAATTAGCTGTTTTCTTTTCAATGTGCAATGCAATACCAATAGTATAACCTAAAAATGGCTTTTCTTTTTCAAATCTATCTTTTATGAACCTTAAAAGAGGCATGTGGGATTCGGCCCATTGAATTTTCTTTTCTCCTTCTTGTTGAAGTTTTGGGTCTTTAATTTTTGACATAACTTTATTTCTCAAAGAATATTTAAATAAATGAGGCCTGGGGCTAAATTGTTAGTTTTTTAGCAAAAGTTTTTCTCTTAGCAAAGATAGCTTTTTTATAACCTCTTGTTTATTTATTGTAAGAAGCTTTTTATCTTTCAATACAAATTTTCCATTTATCAACAAATCAGTTATGCTAGCTGAACTTGCAGAATAAATTATCCAAGCTGCAGAATTGGAAAATGGCACCAATTCCGGGCTATTTAGATCAAAAAACACCAAGTCTGCAAGTTTTCCTTCTTTTATGCTTCCAGAATTAATACCTAATGCTTTTGCCCCACCTCCAGTTAACATATAGAGTGCATGGTCTGCACTAAGAATAGAGGCGTCTTTATAAAGATTTTTTTGTAAAAGAATTGCTATTTTAGCAGATTCTAACAAATTTAAAGAGTTGTTGCTTGCTGGGCCATCTGTTCCAAGACATAAATTTATGTTATTTTCAAAAAATTCTTTGATAGGTGCAATAGAACCAGAGGCTAATTTTAAATTAGCAATTGGGCAATGTGCTATGGAAGATTTGGATTTTTTTATTAATTTGATATCTTTTTTAGTTACATATATTGAATGTGCAAGAACTGATTTTTCTGAAAGACAACCTGTTTTAAAAAGAAGTTCTGTTGGGCTTAGACCATATTTTTCTTTAGTAAATTTAAATTCTGCGGCTGTTTCAGCAAGATGAGTATGAAGAACACAATTTAATTTTTTAGCTAAAATTGCACTTTGTCTAAGAAGCTCTTTAGAACAAGTATTTGGTGCGTGAGGATTAATAGATGGGGCTAAAAGAAAGGATTTATCTTGCTTTAATTCATAAGCAATTTTGCTTGCTATTTCAAGCTCTTTTGCGCCTTTAGAATCAAAATCCCCTAAATCTATCATAGAATAACCAATAACTGATCTTATATTTGCTTTTTTGATTGCTTTCACAATTGAGTTTATATTAAAATAATGTTCATTAAAAGTTGCAATTCCATTTTCAAACATTTGAATTATAGAAAGTAATGTGCCCCAATAAATATCCTCATCTGTTAATTTTTTTTCTAGTGGCCAAATATGCAACTTAAGCCAAGTATTTAGAGAGCTATCCTCACCACAGCCTCTTAGAATAGACATTGGGCTGTGAGTATGTGAATTAATAAAAGCAGGTAAAATCACTTTGTTTGTGCAATCTAATTTTTCTTGTGCTTTTAGTTTATTTTTACTTACCTTAGAGATAAATTGGCCATCAATCAATATATTTCTTCTTTCAAATCGATAAGGCCAAGTATCTAAGAGCACAAGTGCATTTTCTAATAGAAGCTCCATAAATATATTAAAAACAATTTTAATTTAATTGTTAGCATTATTATAGGTTAGTTTATGAAAAAAGTGGATGTTTTGGCAATAGGAACTGCAGTAGTAGACATTTATGCTAAAATAGATGATAAATTTTTATACAAAAATAAGATAAAAAAAGGATGCACAAACCATGTAAAATTAAATTATTTGAAAAAGATCCTAAAACAAATAAAGCCAATTAAGATAGTTGCAGGAGATAATGCAAAAAATGCTTTAGTAAGTTATAAAAAATGCTCTGGAAAAAGTTGTGCTTATATTAGCAATGTTGGAACTGATTACTATGGAGATATTTTTAAAAAAAGCTTAAGGAAAAATAAGATAATTGATCTTTGTGCTAGAAAAAAAAGAACTGGAAGGATAATTTGTCTTATTAGTAAAGATAAACAAAGAACATTTTTAGCATATTTAGGGGATGGTATAAAAAAAGTTAAAATAAAAAAAATCCCTTCTGCTAAAATTTTTTATTTTACAAATATTACTATTTCTTTTAGGGGGATTGGCCAGCAAACACTTAAAATTGCAAAGGATTTAAAAAAACAATATTTTACAAAAATAGCTTTTGCCTTGGAATCAAAAAATCTGATTAAAAAAAATATTTTAAAAATCTTACAAATTTCTAGATTTGCGGATTATATTTTTTTAAATCAGCAAGAATTGAATGCTTTTGGAAAATATAAAAATGATTTCTTAAAAACAAAGGCATATATTTTTTTAAAAATGGGCCCAAAAGGCTCAAAAATAATAAAAGATAACAAAACAATTGCTTTTTTAAAAGCAAAAAAAATAAAAAAAATTGTTGATACGACTGGGGCTGGAGACTATTTTAATGGAGCAGTTTTATATGGGATAATTAACAATTATTCTGAAAAAAAATTACTTTGGCTTGGAAATTCATCTGGAGCAAAAATAATAAAGGTTATTGGAGTGGAAGATTAAAAATTTTGGCAAATTTTTTTATAATATTAATAATAAAAGGAGCTAAAAATGAAAGTTTTTTATTTTGGGCTAAAATTTCAATTAAAAGGATTATGTCTGCTAATTTTATCAGTCTAAATAATATGAGAAATATAAAGTACAAAAGTGAAAAGAGTGCTCCTCCAAGAATTAGAATTAACAACTTTTGAAGTTTTGATAAGCTCAACAAATCCAAATTTAAATAATTAAAAGCAAGTAAGAAAATTAATAATACAAAAATTCCTAATAATAAAGAATAAAGAATATCTTTGTCTAAAATTGATCCTGAATGCTTTTTTGAAATTTGTATTATTATAAATGAAGGTAAAATAAAGGCAATTGATGAAGCCAATGCAGCTCCTCCAATACCAATTAAAGGAATTAGAAGGATATCAAAAAATGCATTTAACAGCAAAGCAGATAAGGAAAACAAAAACAAAATTTTAGAATTTCCTTTAGCAAAGAACATGTTTCTTTGAGAAAAAGATAACAAATCGGCTAAAACTACTGGAATAAAAAACCAAAAAAGATAAGAATAAGATGCATAAGCTGGAGAATAAAGTTCTAATAGCAAATGTCCAAATACTAAAAAGAATGCTAAAACAATTATTCCAATAAAAAAACCAAGTTTTGTAGAAAGCTTTGCCAATCTAAAAAATTTATCTGATTTTTTTTCATTTTCTTCTACCAAGACTGGAAGTTGAACTGATGAGATTGGAGCTAAAATAACAGGACTTATGTTTTTTGCAAATAGTGAAACCACAACATAAGCAGTCACTGCACCTGGCTCAGATTGTAAAAAATAGGCTATAAACAAAACATCAAATTGAGAAATTAATGGGTTTAGAACAGAACTAAGATAAAAAGGAAAACCAAAATAGATTTGCTCTTTAAGATTTTTAAAAATACTTGAGAGGTTAAAAGAAATTTTTTCTTTTGTTTTGTATTTGGAAAGAAAAGAAAATACTAAATAAGCACTTATTAATAAGATTAAAAAAAGACTAGCTACATATGCTCCAAAAAAATAAAATGATGATTTTATACCTATAAATATAAGGATCAAAATAAAGACTAATTTTATTAATTGTGCGAGAATATCTAAATAAGTTGTTTCAAAAAATTTTTTAAATGACAAAAGAATTGAGTTAAAAAAACTTCCAAATAAAGTGAATAATGTTGCTAGCCAAATAAGATCATAAAAAGCAGATAGACCAATTTCTTTAGAACTTAGGCTTTTTTGACTTATAAAAAAATTACTAAGATTTGTTGAAAATATTTTATCAAAAAAGCTTATTGACTGCTGAAAAATGTTTGGCAAAAATGAAATAGAATGAATTAAAAAATAAGAACCTAACCATAAAATAAAAAATATGCTCAGTATGATAAGAATATTTAGCTTGATTAAGTTAAACTGCCTTTTTAAAAAATAAATTGGAAAAAATTTTAATATAGAAAAAAGAAAACCTACTGAAAGAAAAGCAGGAATTATTGAAAGAATAGAAGATGCTTCAAAAAATAAATCTGAATCCTGTTTAGATAAAAAATTAACAATAAGAAAATAAAAAATTAATCCTAAAATTTTTAAAAAAAATGAGCTCGATATTCTGATTAATAGCCAACTTAGAATATTTTTCTTAAAATCTTGTTTTTGTTCCATAATTGCTCAAAAAATAAATACTTAAATACTTTTAAAATTCTTAGCTAATAAAGATTATAATAAGGATTATTTACTTAACATAATAAGAATGGTGAAAAAATGTATTTATTTGATAAAAGTTTGGCACTTTTTTATTTGTTAGTCTTAGGCCTTTGCGGCATTCCTTTATCTTTTTTCTTATTTAGAAAAGATAGCCAATACACTAAATTTGAAAAAATAATTTTTGGGTATTTTTTTGGCCTAACAATATTAGGATTTTTATTCATGCTTGAACTAATAATAGGACTTAAGTTTGCGCCCTTTTTGATTTATATTAATTGGCTAGTAATATTTTTAGCAGGAATTGGGCTTTGGATTTATGAACTTAAAAAAGAAAAAGTTTCTATTTTTAGTATTTTTAAATTCGGTTTTGAAAATAAAGAGAATATATTTGTGAGAATAATTTTGTTTATTTGTATGATGATTTTGTTTTGGAATGCTTACTCTGTTTCAGCAATACCATCAATGGACTTGGACCCGTACTATTATATAGAAGGAGTAAAACAAGTAGTATATAGCGGTTATAATTATTACAATGATTTGAGCGCATGGTATAACCCAACAGCAACTAACAAAACAATCAGTTCACATGCTGGTCAGCCTATTTGGAAATACACTCTTGCAGCTCAATTTTCATTATACAATAATAACCAAGAGTATAACCCATATACATTGATTGGAACTGCAAGTATTTATCCTCCAATAATAGGAATGCTGGTTGTGTTTATTAGCTTTGTTTTATTTAAAGAACTTTATTCTGAAAAAGTAGGTCTTTTAATTGCTGGAATTGTAGCTTTTTTGCCAATCTCAATATCAAAATTTTATGGTGGAGATTTTCAGATAGAACCAAACAATGTATTGGCCCTTTTTAGTTTATTTTATGCAATAATTTACTTTTTAAAAAGAAAAACTAATTTTGAAACTCTATCAATAATTTTTATTATATTTTTAGCAGTAATTTTTTCATCAAATATTGGGGGTTTGACAAATCTTATAATTCTGACAATGTTAATAGTTGCATTAGTTGCAGACTATTTATCCAATGCCAAGAAAATAGAGCCCCAAAAAATATTTTATCTTGCTTTAATTTTAATAGGCATAGATATTTTAAATTCTCTTTATTATTATAGAAGTGGTTTTCCTTTTGAACTTTCTTCCTTAAAAGATTTGATTTATCCCTTAGTTTTAATATTTTATTATGGGCTGACAAAAATCCAAGAAAATAAGCAATTTTTTTCTTTTGTTAAAAAGTATGAAAAAGACTTTTACTCCAGACTTTTCTTTTTAATAGCAGTAGTAATGGTGCTTTTGATAGGTTTTGCTTTGATTTATCAAATAAATCCAATTAAAAAAATTGTTCAGAATAATTTGCTTGGATATTTAGGGGCTGGGGGTTATGAATATGCATTATTAAGAACAATTGCTGAGCAGAACATTGCAGATCCTTCTTATGCTTCTGAAATTGGATTTTATGGAGAAGATTATGGCCTTGTGCAAAAGGATTTAAGCTATAAACTTAATTTGCTTAACGGATCAGATTTAGTTTCTCAGTTTAATAATTTTAGAAGAGCATTTATGTATGTTTTGGCTTATCCTTCTTTTGTTCTCAATTTTTTTTATTTAGTCTTTGTTAACCTTATGAATGCCTTGCTTGCACAAAATGCATATGAGTATTCTCCAAAGAATATTAGTTTACTTACAATGGCTATTTTTGTAGCCATTTTAGGAACATGTATTAAATTTTTATACTTGACAATAAAAAGAAAAAATTGGGAATTTGATATTCTTCCTATTGCAGTTATTTTTATTATGCTGCTTATCTCATTAGGTAAACAAAAATATTCTATGTATGTTGCATTCTTAGGAATAATTAGTCTAGGAATAGCAATAGGATGCTTGGTGCAACTAATAAATTATATAATAAAAAGATATGGAGTGCTAATGTTAAGAAATTTGATAATTGGATTAATTAGTGCTGTTGGTTTAATAGTATTGTTTATAAGTCCATCTTCAATATTTTTAGGAATATTTATAATTGCATTAATGGATCTTGGTGTTTTTGTATTTTTCCAATATTTCTATGATTATAAAAATGAAATAGCTTATTTGATTATAATTTTCTTGATTTTATTAGAATTTGCTCCAGATGACATCTTAAATTTTGGAGGTTTATTAAACACTGCTCAAAATCCACAAAATCCTGTTTGGGGGTCTTTTGGATTTAGTTCTGTACATTTGTTTAAAAATTCATTTATAGAAAGAGTGTATGATAACCCAAAAAAGATTATTCCTATTTTATTAAAGGAATGCCAAAATAAGCAAACCACAATGTGTTCAACATTAGAAAAAATACTAAATGGCCAGGACAAGGATATAAACCCTGTTTATTATTATAACAATGAAGTTTGCTTAACTTCAATTCTATTACAACTGCCAGAAAAAGAAAGTTTTAATCCATCTGCAGACAAAAGAATGGCTTACACATTTAGATGTTCGATGATTGCACCTTATTGGTTAGATTCTATGTACTGGATATCTAAAAATACTCCAAAAGATGCTAGAATAATATCCTGGTGGGATTATGGGCATTGGATAAACTTTTTTGGACAAAGAGGCTCTGTTTTAAGAAATGAACATGCATCTTTAGAAATGATAGGACGAACTGCAGCTGCATTCTTACATGAAGATAATGAATTTTTAAGACAAACAATGAACCAGTATCACTCTCAATATGCATTAATAGATATTGAGATAGTTGGCTCTGGCAGTGATAAAAATCATATATCATTAGGTGGAAAGTACCATGCACTTAATTATCTTGGCTGCGATTGGCTAAACCAAACAAATGTTAGTAATTATCCTGGTACATCAAAATGTGAAATAGAACATCTTTGGGAAAGAGTGATTATACCAAAGCCTTATCAGGAATGTGTAATATCTGAGCAAAAAAAACTAAATGGTGTTGTTGGCTATTTATTAGAATATCAAAATGGCAAGGAAGTAGCAACCCCAACTTATTGCTTTACACAAGAATATGGCCCATATGGAGAGATGATAGTTGGATATTTACTAAATGAAAAGAATTCACAAGGGGAATTAAAGCAAAAAAGAGCAAATTGGATAGCTGCTGATGTTGGCAATGATCAGGTATATTTGTTTGCATTGTATACAAAAGAACCTGTTTGGAAAGATGAGAATGGTTCCTTAGTCAGCGGATGGGAGGATAGAACAACAAAATATTATGATTCTAATTTATATTCTGCATTTTTCCTAGATGAAATGAAAGGGTTCGATTTAGTTTATAACACACCTCAGATTAGAATATTTAAGATTAAGGATGAATATTATAAACCAGCCTAAACAGTAGGTAAATAGATATGAAGCAAAAACTTACCGAGGAGTTTGCATATCTAGCAGGCCTAACAAAACATTCAAAAATTAAATCATCAATTGGAGTAGAAGGAAGAAAAAAGACAATTGAAGCTTTTGTAAAGCATTTGATTGAAAAAAAAATAATTCCGCCTGAAAAAATAATAATAAAAGAGGATAAAGCCTATACTTATCATAGTGCATATAAAAATTTTTTAAGAAAAATAATTGATGAGCAGGTAGATAGATTTAAACATCATAATGAATATGCTGCTGCATTTTTAGCTGGACTATATGATTATTCCGGTGAAAAAGAACAAAGTTTTATTGTTTTAAAGAAATGGGATAACAAAGACAAAATAATGCTAGAAAATCTTGGTTTTTATATTGAGCCAAAAAAAGAATATGGATTATTAATATATCATATGGAAATGTTTGAAAAATTTATAAAAAATTATTCTTACTTAATACAACAAGAAAATAAAAAGGAATAAAGTAAAAAAGAAAAAGCAAAAAATATTTTCAAACTTGATTGTTAGTTTTAGATTTAGGATTTGTCTTCAGCGATTTGGATTTTTGGGGGTACCATTGGCGGGGCTAGATTTACTGGCCTTACGACAAGTACACCATTTGTGCCACAAGTGAAATTGATTGCATTTAGGACCATTTCTGAGAAATCATTTGGTAATCTTTTTTTGCTCTGCCAACTGGATTCAATTTCTTTTGTTTTTTTAGAATCTTCATGCACAAATAAAGAACCTTTCATTTTTAAATAACCAACATCATCCTTGTAATTAGCAGTATAACTAAATTTTATTTCAATATCTCCGCCAACAATAGAAACATCATCTACTCCTATGTTTATATCTAGACCTTTTATATCATCGTTTTTTTGTCTAGCTGCTTCCACGCTGTCTATTCTAATGCCTGTTATCATTCTAACACCTCCAAAAAATCTAACATTATAATTTAGTAACAAATAAATTAATAAATAATACTGAAAATGAATTTTGGCTCAAAAGGCCAAAAATTTTCAAGGTAATTTTACAAGTTGACCTGGTTTAAGAACTATTGGCTTTGTATATTCTGGACATTTATTAACAAATTCCTTTACATCAGATAAACCATCCGGGTTATTTTCATAAGCAATTGGGATTGCAAATTTTGGCCTAATTTGCTTGATTGCTTCTAGAGCATCAAAATAATCCATCATTTGTGTGCCTTTTATTGGTAAGATGGCAATTTCTGCTTTAATTGTAGAAAGATGAGTAAAAGAATATGTTTGGCCTGCAAAAAAAACTGAGTGATTCTTTGATTTGAGAATAAACCCAACAGAATAAATTGCCCTTGGTTGAGAAGTTTGTGTTACTTCTATATCAATATTTTTTAATGAAAATTTTTCGCCTTCTTTTACATCAATTTTAAATTTTTTTGGTATGTTTGGCACTTTTTCAATAGCAGAAGGAGGGGCTATGAAATAAGCATAGGTTCTGTTTACTATTTTTTCTATTGATTCTGGTTCACAGCACTCCTCCCTTTCATCAGTGGAAAAAATAAAATCGCATTTTTTAACTGAATCCACATCAAGTTTACAGCTAACAAGCCTTGGTTCAGAATAAAGCTTTGGTTTTGTGTTTATATCAAAAAGGGAGATTACCCCATCTAGGCAAATCTCCATTGTTAAATTCCCAAAATATTGAATATAGTCTGTCATCTTAATCTTAACTTTATATAACAAATAAGATATTTAATTTTTATGTTTTTATCCAAAATAGTAAAATTAAAACTTAAACTTTAAGTTTTTAAATCCAAACTTCTTTTTAATTATATGAAAAAAGCTTTTTGGATTATTTTTGTTTATTTTTTGATTAGTTTTATTAGTGTAAGTAAGGCAGATTTTGAATTAAGAAATTATGTGATGAGTATAACTATAAATCAAGATGGGAATGCATATTGTTCTGAAGACTTCTTAATCTTTTTAAGTGATAAGTACACAACTAAGGTATATGAAGACTCGCTTGTTTTAAATGATCTTGCATCCTGGCAAGAAAGAATAAAGATAAATGATTTGCGAACACACATTAATAGAGCATATGTTGATGTTGAGGATATTGTAGTAAGACCTACACCAATATTTAATTGCAATAACATAGCAAACACTTGTTTTGGGAAAATAACTATAGAATATAAAATAAAACCGCTAGTAAATTCAAAGTATGGGATAGTGCAAATAAATAATTACAAACCAAGAATGAAAGAGTATATATTTATGCCAAAGGTATTATCCTTTCAAGCAACAAAGGACGAAGAAAGTATAATCTTGCCTCAAGGATATAGTTTAAAGATAACAATTCCTGAGAATGCAAACAAAATAGCTTTTTCAATAACACCAAATAATATTCCAGAAGATCCTGCTTTGTTCAAGTTTGATCCGCAGAGTAGTAAAACTTATTATATTGGAAAGGAGAGGATGTTTATTTGGCAAGGAAGAACATTATCTAAATTTTATTTAAGTTATGAAATAGAGCAACAAATAGAAGATGAAGTAAAAGATTATTTAAAACAATTGCAGGCATCAAGCCTTAATCTTATTTTCACATTATTACATATACCTTACTTTATTGTTTTTGTTAGTTATCTAATATTGATTATATGGCTAAATAAATTAAATGAACAAAAGTTGGTAATATGACTAACATAGAAAAAATAGAACTTGAAATTTTATTAAGGATTAAAAACTCTAAGGAAAATGAACTAAAAGCAAGCCAGCTTGCAAAAGAACTAAATCTTGATTTTAATAGTTTGAGTTCAATAATTGAAAAATTAAAATCTGAGGGCTTAATAGAATATCAAAAAATTAATCATGAGGGCTATAGCCCAACTGCTAAGGCAAAAGGCCTAAACAAACTAGTTGAGGTAGAACTTCTTGAAAAGCTTTTTGAACTCAAAAAAATAGAATTAGAAAAATTAAGCCAAGAAGAAAAAATAGGCTTAAGTTTTGCACTTAAAAATGGCTGGATAAAATTAGAAAATAAAATTTTAACAATTACCAAAAAAGGAGAAGAAGATTTTTTAAATAAAAATTATATTCAATTGCCTCAGGATAATAATTATGAAAAATTAAACTCAAAGGAAATAGAATTTTTGCTAAAACGAGGACTTATTGAAAAAAAGATTTACACAAAGGATTATATTATAAGAATAACACAAAAAACTAGAAGTCTAAATTTAGAAGAAAGGGAAAAAGAGCAAATCAAAGAAATTGATAGAGAAATGCTTCTTAGCAAAAGTTGGAAAGGAAAAGGATTTTCTAGATACAATATTTCTGCTTTTGTAGAAGAAAATATACCTGCAAAAAGGCATCCAATTGAAATTTTAAAAAGAAAAATAAAACTTATTTTTTTAAAGATGGGATTTAAAGAAATGCAAGGAGATCTGATAGAAACTTCTTTTTGGAACTTTGATGCTCTTTTTCAGCCGCAAGACCATCCTGCAAGAGACTTAGCAGATACATTCTATTTAGATCACGAAGTCCATTTAGAAAATACAGAACTTCTAAAAAAGATCCAAAATGTACATCAAAAAAATTGGGGAGGAAAATGGCTAAAAGAAATGGCTTCAAAAATGCTTTTGAGAACACACACCACTGCATTGAGTGCAAGAACATTATATAACAAAAAGGATAAATTGCCTGAAAAGTATTTTGCAATAGGAAAGGTTTTTAGAAATGAAGCAACTGATTATAAACATTTAGCAGAGTTTTATCAAATAGAAGGAATTGTAATCTGGCAAAAAGCTAATTTTTGCCATCTCTTAGGAGTTTTAGAACAATTTTATAAACAACTTGGATTTGATAAAATTAGATTTCGACCCTCATATTTTCCATACACCGAACCATCATTAGAAATAGAAGTTTACTATGAGCCAAAAAAACAATGGCTAGAACTTGGGGGAGCAGGTATATTTAGACCTGAGGTTTCTATACCATTAGCTAATGTATATCCTGTGCTTGCTTGGGGCCTATCTTTAGAAAGACCACTTATGTTAAATAATGAAATTGATGATATTAGAAAAATATACACTAATGAGCTTGATTGGCTTAGGAGTTTTAAATATCAAAAATGAGGTGAAAATGAGGTGAAAAAATGGCAGAAATAAAATCAATAATAGCAGGTGCTTTGTTTTTGTATGCGACAATGCTTTTACTTTCAGCTTTTAATTTGGCTACCTTAGTATATGTTCCAATAAGAATATATGAGTTTGAGGTTGGAAAAATCATGACTGCACTTATAATTGGAGCGGTTGCATATTTTCTTGTAAAAAGAGGATAGGGTAAGTTTAATAAAATTAAAAACAAAATATTAAACAAACAGAGGGAGAATAATGGTATTAGACAAAATATTAAGATTTTTAAACAAGGATGAAATTAAAGAAGAGGACATGAGCCAAAAAGCTAAAGCCTCGCCGTTTATTTTATCTACTTCATTTAGACCAATAAGAATTAATGCTAGAAAGGATAATCAAATAGATCTTATAATCAAAATAAAAAATAAAACTGCACAAGAGCAACTTTGTTCAGTAGTTGTATATGTCCCAACAGAACTTGGCTTGGATAGCATGACTCTTTCAAAATCAAAAGAATTTAGGCTTGGAAATTTAAAAAGTGGGGAGGAAAAAGAATTAATTGTACCAATTTATGCAAATACACAAACACCACCTGCTAATTATAGATTAATAGTGGCAGCAAATGCACACTATAGAGACTATAACCATATAATAAATTCTGCTAGGAAAAAAATAGAACTTAGAGCTGTTTGAAAATCTAGGATTAACTAGGTTGCTGGGAAGATTGCTGCACAATTGGTTTTTGATTAAGGCGATTAATCAGTTCGTCTAAAAACCCAACAATTACTTTTCCTTTGTCAGAAAGTTTTACTATTTTCTTTTTACTTTGTTTATCAAAAATAATTAAACCTGCTTTGTTTAATTTGTTAAGAAAATTTATTGTATAAACATAAGAGGCTGCAGAATATCTGGCCAATTTTGAAGGATACCAAACTTGTTGTTCATCTTTTAAGGATAATAAAATTGCGGTTGGTTTTTGTTTTAGAATATATTTTTCAATTTGAATTTCTTGCATTAGAACCACCTATAATTACATGCTTTCATTTTCTTTAGCTAATTCTTGAACTGTTTTTAATTTTAGTTTTGAGCTTAAAATAGCTATTAGCACTCTGGCAGAATTTTTATCTAAATTTGAGTGGAGTTGGTCTAAAATCTCATTTTTCTTTTTTTCGTCTAAAAATACTGCAAAATCTGGAATTGGTTTTTTAAATAAATCTTCTAAAGATTGTACAATCCTCCATACTCTTGATTTTGAATCTATTAAATTTTTTGAGATCAAAATACCTCTTTTTGTAAGAAAATCCTTGATAGAATTGAAAATAACTTCTTTTTCAACTTCCTCTTCTTTAAAAGATGCAGGGGCATAATAATCTGCTTTTTTTATAAGCTGACCATTTTTAACTAGATCCAAAAGTAAATTTTCTATGCTTTCTGTTGTGGCTGCTAAATCATACTCCTCTTTTATTTTATCAAAAATTAATTTTCTTATTTGCTCAAAACTCATAACAGAATGGATGTTTTTTAGCAACCATTCTTTGTTAATCTTGACTTCATTATAACCAAGATAGAAATATTCTGGAACCTCTAAATAAAGCAGATTAGATTTTTCTTTTCTAAAGAAAAAATGCCAAACCAAGAATAATAATAAGATAGGTAAACCTAAATAGGTAAATAATGACCATTTCGAACTATCCGAAGTCCAACTATCCTCAAATTCCTTTGAGCCAATTTTAAAATACAGCTTATCTCCAGATGGATTCCAATTTGCACTTACAGAAAAGCAGGAGTTTGCTACTTCAATTTTAGTCCATGTGCCGTTTGCTTTTTTAACAAAAATATAAGGCTCTGTAAAATCCTTATCGTTTTTCTTAATACAATAAGTTCTAGAATTTGCTCTTTTTGAAACCAACTGAATACTATATTGTGTAGAATAAACTGCAGTTTTAGCATAAATTCTATGATATTGATCAATTATTTCTATTACACTGAATTTAGAATTTGGTAAAGTAAGCTCAGCTATAGAGCCTACCCAAACATTTCCAGAGCCATTATACTGACCAAATTTAATTATATCTTTTTGATTATAAGCCTCATCCAAAAGCCTTATATAAAAATTAAGTTTTTGATTTTCCTGCACATTTAATATGGCCTGCATTGGTGCAATTCCACTTTCAATATTTTTTTGAATCATTATAATTCCAGGATAAGATCTTAACTCTTTTAGCCAATAAGCAGAAGGCAACTTAGAATTATATGGAGAATAAAGTAAAATAAAGATATACTTTTCAGAACCATTTAATGCTAAAAGATTAGCATAATTACTAGATAGAAATTTTTCTTCTAAAAATCTTAAAGAACCTGGCTGATTAGTAAGGATTAAATCTAAAAGAGATAAAGAAAATGACTTAAAATCTTTGATTTGATCAACAGAGGTTGGAATATTTAAAATCCTTGGAATGTCTTCTGAGCTAAAAAAACTAATATCTGTTCCTTCGTTTTTAGATAGGTTTAAAATGGATGGGTTTATTGGACCCTTTAGTATGGTTCCAGATTTATCATTTATTAAAATATTTTCATTTGTTCCAAGATAGATTAAAATACTATTTTCTGTAAGGTAGGCCTGAAGCGGTTTTTCTAAACCAACTGGCCAAACACCCGAAGGAAGAATGTAGATTGCATCTTCTTTTTTTGTTTTAAAATCATCTAAAGAAATTGTTTTTAAATCAAAACCATAATCTTTTAAAAGTCCTAGGGATTTTTTAAATTCTAAATATTTTGTTGCACCTGCCCACCTTCCTTCTATAAGATAGATAGTAGTAAGAGGTGCTTGGTCATAAAAAAATAATTTTAAAATTTTTTGTGAGTTTTCAATAGATTTATTTGTTGAATTTGAAAATAGTGCTAACCAGAGATATTTTTCTTCCCCACCATGGCTTACTACAGCAATGTCTTTAAGTTCATGTTTTTCTTCATAAGATGGTTGAATTTGAGTATCTTGTTTTGGCTCTAAAAAAAACAATACAAACACTGCTGCTAAAACAACAACTATTAATGCATAAAAAAGCCTTGTGTTCATAAATTTGATATTGATAATTTAATTTATAATTTTTTGTAATTGATTGGTTAGATTTTTATTTATAACCATAGATAGATAGTTTATGCTGGAACATTTCTATTCAAGAAAGGATATTTTAGAAAAAGCTATATATAGAGCAATACAACAAAAAAAAGAACCAAAAGAGGTATATGGTTTAATTTCAGAATTTATAGATTTAGGTGGTAAAAGATTTAGGCCTTTGCTTCTTCTTTCAACATGTTCTTTGGTTGGAGGAAAAATTAAAGATGCAATAAATGCTGCTGTTGCAATAGAGCTTTTTCATAATTTCACACTTATACATGATGATATTGAGGATAATTCGATATTACGAAGAGGCAAAGAATGCTTACATATAAAATATGGCTTGCCCTTAGCAATAAATGCAGGTGATGGATTATTTATGCTTGTTTGGAAAGAAGCAACAAAGATTAAAAAACATAATTTGGCTGCACAACAAATTTTATTAAAATCTTTTACTTCTGTACTAGAAGGACAGGCTATAGAGTTATCTTGGTATAGAACAAATAATTGGAATTTGGATCAAAAGGATTATTTTAATATGGCCGGGGGAAAAACCGCATCTTTAATTTCTGGTGCTTCCGAGTTAGGTGCATTGTTAGGAGATGCAACAGCAAAACAAAGAAAGCTTCTTGCTGAATTTGGCTACAATCTTGGGCTTGCATTTCAGATTCAGGATGATATACTTAATTTGGTTGGAACTGAAGAAGAGTATAAAAAGGAAGTCGGGGGAGATATAAAAGAAGGAAAAAGAACTCTTATTATATTGCACTGTCTTAAAAATTTACAAGAAGATGAAAAAACAAAATTAAAGGAGATTTTAACAAAAAAAGAAAATACTGAACAAGAAATAAAATGGGTTATTGAAAAAGTAAAACAAACTAAATCAATAGATTATGCAAAAAACATTTCTAAACAAATGGTAGATAGATGTTTAAAAATTTTGGATAAATTCGAGGATAACCAGGATAAACAAGACCTAAGAGAACTTGCTCTTTTTACAATAAATAGAAGGACTTAGTTTTTTGCTAAAGAATAGTATTCCAAATAAGTAAAAACAAAAAATGGTAAAAAGAAAAATATAAGATAGAATGGATAAAATATTAATAAAACAAGGCCAAAAAATTTAATAAAAATCAATAGCAGTAATAAAAGTGAACTTTGAATAAAATATTTTTTAGCTATTTTTCTAGATTTAAAAAAAGCTGCTAAAATCTTTTGATTTTCAATTACTAAAGCAGGATAGGTTGCAAAAGAACTAACAAACCAATAAAAACTAAAAACTGCTAAAACAATTAAACCTATAATAAAGGTAGATAAATTTAAAAAACTTGAAAAAATTGAGATTAAAAAACCTACTAGAGCAATTGGACCAAAGACCACTAAGCCAGCTAAATAATAAGTCAAAAAATTTTTTTCAAAATGTTCTAAGAAATCAATAATATTAGTGCTTTTTTTAAATCTTATAAAGTCAAAACAAAAATAAAAATAAGAGCCAAATGCTGGAAAAAATAGTGCTGCTGCTACTAAAAAACCTAAAAGAATACTAAAACCTAATAAGATCTGTATAAATATTGAGTCAAGAGATAAAGAAAAAAAGGACAAAATTGCAACAGCAAAAAAATTAAAACCTAAAAAAACCCCAATAGAGCTTAAAAGAAAAAATAAAAATAACAAATTAAGAATAAGTAATGAACTAAAATTTTTTATGCTAAAAAAAGCTGCATTTAAAAATATTTTAAAGATGTTCATAAAATTAAATTATATTTAAATGTTTTATATTTTATGGTTAAAATTTAGAGGTCTTAGAGCTAAAACTAATTTTAAGGATTTTAGATTTTAACCAAAAACCTTATAAATACTGCTGGCATTATTAAATATGGTTAAAAATGGTTTTCTTAATTGGTGAATAATATGCCTCGTGGAAAAAGAATAGTTATTACAAAAGCTCCAGATACTAGTTTAATAAATAAATTAAAAAGTTTTAACATTTCGAAGTTAAAACAAAAAAGAAAAGAAATTGAACAAGAGCTTATAGCTAATGTTGAAAAGATGGTTCAGGAAGCACAAAATCTTTATAAACAAGACAAATTAGACAGACAAAGATTAAGATCTATGGGTTTTTTATCTATTGATGAAGCATATGACGAAGTTAAAAAAGCAGGGATTCCTATTTCATTTAGAGCATTTGGGGGAAGAATTGAAAGAAAGTCAATAAGGTCAGAAAAAATAGGCAAAAAAAGAGTAATTGCAAAACCTATTTTAAATGATTGGATTTCTCTTCATTCAAATTTTTATTCTGTGAAAAAAGCTTTTGAGATAATAAAAGAACATGAAAAAGACCTTAATCTAAGAGCATTTATTGGTAGAATTGAAAAAAAATCTATTCCTTCGATCAAAATAAACACACAAAGGTGGATTCCAAGAGATGTTGTAGAATCACTCACTCAAATTTCTAAAAATTATATGGATGTATCAGCAGCAATTAAATACCTCCAAGAAAATGGAGTATTTATTAAAAGAAATGCTTTTGAAAGAAGATTGGACAGAAATAGAATTCCACATGTTAAGGTTGGGGGAAGAAGAATGATTGCAAAAGAAACACTTCAAGAGCTTGTTAAAAAAGAACTAGAGCTTGCACAAAAAAAACAAATGGAAAAACAACTAAAGGAGGAAAAACCTATTGGCCAACCTTCTTTTTTACCAAATGAAAATCAAAATACTCCTCAACCTCCAATGCAACCACCTAATGCTGCATAAAAATGAAAAATATTAAATACAACTCGTTTTATATTCAATAAGGGTATTTGAATGGTAGATAAGATTAGGCTTGAAAAACTTCAGAAAATAAAAAACCTTGGGATAAATCCTTATCCTTATTCGTTTAATATAAAACATTATTCACAGGACATAAAAGACAATTATGAAAGTCTAAAAGGACAAACAAGCTCAGTCGCAGGCAGAATAATGCAACTAAGAGATTTTGGAGGTTTGAGTTTTTTTCATATTCAAGATTCAAAAGGAAGAATTCAAATAATGGTTAAAAAAGAATATGCTTCTGCTCAAGCACTAAAAATTTTAAATTATCTAGACTTAGGCGATATTGTTGGTATAGAAGGAGAGATAACCAAAACCCAAAAAGGCGAGATTTCAATAAATGCAAAGAATATAACAATTTTAGCAAAAGCACTAAGAGCAATTCCAGATAAGTACAAAGGCTTAACGGATACAGAACTAAGGTACAGAAAAAGATATTTGGACCTTATTGCAAATCCTTCAGTTAAAAACTACTTTATAGTCAGACAAAAGATAATAGATAGTATTCGAGAATTTTTAAATGCACGAGGCTATTTAGAGGTTGATACACCAATATTACAAAAAGTTTATGGAGGGGCAGCTGCAAAGCCTTTCACAACCTATCATAATGCATTAGATCAAAAACTTTATTTAAGAATTTCAAATGAATTGTATTTAAAAAGATTAATAATTGGGGGCATTGAAAAGGTATATGAATTTTCAAAAGATTTTAGAAATGAGGATATAGATTCTACTCACAATCCAGAATTTACACAAGTAGAATTCTATGAAGCATACAAGGATTATAATGATTACATGGAATTAACAAAAGAAATGTTTTCTAAAATTTTAAAAGATATTGGGCTTGGAAAAAAATTTGTATATCAGGGCAAAACAATTGATTTTGATGATTTCAAAAAAATATCTTTATATGAGGAGATAAAAAAGAAAACATCAATAGACATTACTGAATGGAAAGATGAAGAACAAGCATACAAGGAAGTTTGCGATCTTGGGCTAAAGCCTTCTAAAAAAACATTAGGAAAATGCATTGATGCACTTATGGACGAATATGTAATAAAAGGATTAACAAATCCAACATTTTTAGTAGATTTTCCATATTATGTTTGCCCTCTTACTAAACAAAAAAGAGATAATCCAAAATTAGCAGAAAGATTTGAGCTTATAATCGCAGGCTATGAATGTGCAAATTGCTATTCTGAGCTAACCGATCCAATAGAACAAAGAAATAAATTTTTAGAACAAGCTAGAAATCTAAAAAAAGGAGATGAAGAGTCTAATCCAATAGATGAAGATTTTCTTGAGGCAATAGAATATGGAATGCCACCTACAGCAGGAATGGGCTTAGGAATTGATAGAATAAGTATGATACTTACAAATAATATTTCAATAAAAGAAGTTATATTGTTCCCTTCGCTCAGAGATCAAGATTAGAAAGATCAGAACCTTTTTTAGATAATAGATTTTGCAGTTTTTTTCTTAAACCTTTATTTTTTTGAATGCTTGAAATTGTTTTTTCCATTTTATTGAAATGGTTTAAAAGTTCCTGCACTTGGGATTTTTCTAAACCCGAACCCCTTGCAATTCGCTCAATCCTTGAGGCTTCTTTTAAAAGTTTTGGATTTTGTCTCTCCTTCTTAGTCATAGAACTTATAATTGCTTGATATTTTTTTAGTTTTTCTTCTGATAATTTAACCATATCTGGAGGCAGATCTGCAAAACCCAACATAGATAAAATGTTGCTAAGTGGGCCAAGTTTTTTTGCAGCTAAAAGCTGTTTATAAAATACTTCAAAATTAAATTCTTCAAAATCTTCTGGACTTAGATCCTCTTCTATTTTTGTTTCTTTTAATTTTTCTATCAGCGCTTCAAAATTTGGAAGACCTAAAAGATTTCCAACAAATTTTTTTGAATCAAATATTTCAATATCTTGGATTTTTTCACCTTTTCCTATGAACATCACAGGAATTTTTGCCTCTTGACAAGCAGCCAGTGCACCCCCTCCTTTACCTGAGCCATCAAGCTTTGAGATAAAAATTCCACTTAATTTTATTGCTTGATCAAATTTTTTTGCTTGTGCAGAAGCAATTTGACCAATATCTGCTGCCAGAACTAAAATTTTTTCATCTGGTTTAAAAATTTGATTTATTTGTTGGATTTGACTAACTAATTCTTCATCAAATGCACTTCTACCTGCAGAATCCAAAATTAAAACTTCCTCTTTTGCTTGAGCTAAAGCTTGCTCTAAAATTTTAGAAATATCTTTTTGGTTTTTTTCACCATAAAAATTAACATTGATTTGTTTAGCTAATTGCTCTAACTGATCATATGCAGCTGGTCTATCTACATCTGCACAAATTAATCCAACACTAAGGCCTTTGTTTTTATAAAAATATGCTAATTTAGCAGCAGATGTTGTTTTACCACTTCCATAAAGTCCTAAAAGAAGGATTTTTTTTGGCTTTAACGAAGGAGAATAAACCTCAGAGCCTAATAAATTACATAATTCTAAATAAGTAAATTTTAATATTTGCTCTCGAAGTGGAATGGCTCCAGTAGATTGCTGGGCCTGCTGTTGAATTTTTTTTGTTAATTCGAAGACTAATTTTACTGGCACATCTGCACTAATTAAGGCTATTTGAATTTGCTTAATGAATTCTTTAAGTGCATCTTCATCCACTATTGCCTTTTGGCTAAGTTTTTTAAAAGCCTCTCTTAAACCTTTAGATAAGTCCATCAAAATCACAATTAAAAAATCACAACTAAAATATTAAGGATTTAGATATATTTATTTTTAACCTATTGATTATCTATTAATTAATCTTTTTAAATTAGTAAATTTTTATTTTAAGATGCTTTTGAAGGCAAGATGTTATTTATTATCCAATCCGGATCAAATTTTTTTAGATCATCATAGCCCTGCCCGACCCCAAAAAAAATAATTGGCACAGAACTAGAATAAGTTAGAGAGATTGCAGTTCCACCTTTTGGATCACAATCTAGTTTAGTAAGAATTGCTGCATCTAATTTTATTTCTTGATGAAAAGTTATTATTTGATCCACAATTGCATTTCCAGCTATGCTCTCGCCAACATAAATTTTCATATCTGGGGAATTTACTCTCACTATTTTTTTAAGTTGGTCTATTAAATTAGTATTTGTCTCTTGCCTTCCTGCACTATCGATTAAAACTACATCTATATTGTGAGCTTTAGCATATTTTATTGCATCAAATGCTACTGCAGCTGGATCAGAACCATAGGCATGTTTTATAATTTTTATACCTAAATTATGTGCATGTTTTTCAAGCTGCTCTATTGCTGCTGCCCTAAATGTATCTGCAGCCGCAATTACAACACTTTTTCCTTGATCTTGAATTCTCTTTGCAATCTTTGCTATAGTTGTAGTTTTGCCAGCTCCATTTGGCCCTACAAAAAGTATTTTCAGGGGCTTTGCGTTTGAGAGTTTTTGTTCTAGCAGCAAGTCAAAATCAAGTGTATTTGAGGAAAGTATTTCTCTTAAGGATTTTCTTAATATAGATTGAATTTCTAAATCCAATTTAGATTTCTCTATTTCTTGGCCAACAAGATTTTTTTCGAGATCCAAGACAAGTTTTTGTGCGACTAAGTAAGCAACATCTGATTCTAAAAATGAAACCTCTAATTCTTCTAAAAGCCCATCGATATCCTTTTTTTCTATTTTTATTTTGTTTGAAAAAATAGAGCTGATTTGTTTGATTAAACCAACATTTGCCTTAAATTCCTTTTTTTCTTTTAGTGCTGCTTGCTGAAGTTTTTCTAATTTGGCCGTATCTGCCTGTTCTGTTGCTTTATTTTCAAGACTAAAAATTTCTTTTGGCTTTTCTTTTTCTTTTTTTATTTCTTTTGAAACTGGTTTTAAATCTAAAGAATTTTTAGTTTGATTAGAAGTAGATGGCGTCTGCTGCTTTTGTTTTGTTGGTTGATTTGCTGGTTGCTCAAAAATATTTTTAGGTTGTGCGGCTTGGGCAGGTTGCTGATTTTTTTGCTCAACTTGAGGAGTTGTTTGAGTGTGGCTTGAAGTTGAGTTTGAAGTTGAAGTAGAAGTTGGTTGGTTTGTTTGGTTTGTTTGATTTGGTTGGTTTGCAGCCCCAGTAATTTTATTTAAAAAATCTTTAAATTTATTCTTTAGAAGGTCGAACATTTTTCATCCTGCTTAATTTTGCTGCTTTTGTATTTACATCAGTAATAAGTCCATTTATAAGATCAAGTTTTTTTCTCCCATCTTCTAGGATTTTGTCTAATTCTTTTACTTTTTGTTCTAAAAATTCTTTTGCCTCGGCAGGAGTTTTTTTAACTACAACATCTGCACCTATGGCAACAAAAACCTCATTGTCAATGTCTTTACAGCTAATATAAACAGAATTTCCTATTGGAAGAAGTGCTTTTTTTGCTAATTTATTAAAATTTTCTAAAGTTTGAATTGTTTGATTTAGGTTTGAAATTGCTCGCTCTATTTGGTCAAGTTGAGCTATAAGTGACTTTGCTTGGCCATCTAAAATCTGGGCCTTCATTGCAAGATCCTCTAAAGTTTCTTCTTCGCCAGAGGCTACATTTTTTTCATCTGCCATTTTAATTCAACTCCTTTATTTCTAAAATTTCAATTTTACTTCTTTTTAATTTATGGTCAGAACCCAATTTTGCTTTAAATTTTTCTTGGGCCAAACTCTTTGAATGTGCTTCTATTTCTTTACTTATAATATTAAAAACATCTTTAATTTTAACCTTTGCTTTTATAAGATATTTCATATAACCACCTCTTTTTTAGAGCATTAGTTATATAAAATATTTTTATAAATCTAAATAATATCTAAAATTTCTGCTATTTTTGCAGATTCAAATCCTGTGGATGTCTGGCCTATTAGAGCATTTTTAGAATTTGCTATTAAGCCAAGGCCAACTACAGATAATCCAAGATTAACTGTTGCATTTGAACCATTTGCAGCAAAGATTTGTTTTAAATCATTTAGATTTTTCTCGTTTATATCATTGAATGCAACAAAGCCTTTGTTTGTTGGCACAACGAATAATCCTGGGGTGGAATATTTTCCTAACTTTAGCTTTTTTGCTTTAACCTCTAGAGTTTTTTCTATTAATTCAACATATTTTTCTGGAAGATTTGGGTTTAAAACTGCTCCAAAATCATTTGCTGCAATATTGTTTCCTATTGCACAAAAGCGATCATCATCCAAAATACCAACATTTAAGTCTAAACTTTCAAAAATTTCTAATTCTTTTTTTGTACAAAATGAAGGCAGGATTATTCCTTTGGAATTTAATACACAATAAAGGCCTAAAAGATAGCTCTCGCCGATGTAAGTTTTTATTACTTCTACACCTAAAGACTTTATTTTATCTTCGAATTTTTTTGGAGAATTTGGGGGTATGAGCACATATTTATCTGAAGCTTTAGCATAAAGACCGATAAAACTTTTTCCTTCAAAATCTGCTTTTATAATCATGAATTAATTTCACCCTTTGGCTGAATTTTGTGCTTTTGGCTGTGTTTGGCCAACTTGTGCTTGCTCGCTGGAAGGTTTATTTTGAGTTAAAGTTTGGTTTAAATTAGCAGATTTGCTTTGCTGCTTTAAATTAGTTTTAGACTCCTCCTCTTTGGCTTTAGATTGAGTGGCTGGTTGGTCTTTTTTATCCTTTTCTTTGTTCTCCTTTTGTTTTTTTTCCTTTTGTTGTTTTTGCTCTTGAGCTTTAGAGATATTCTCTTCAAAAAGATAAGCAAAAAGTTTTCCTTCCTTTAATATTCCTCTAATCTTTAGCTTTTTTGGTGGCTTTTCGATCGAGTGCGAAAAAACTTTTGCATTGAGGGCATTTGAAAGCTTGATGTTTTCTATATCTAGCTTAAAGTGCCTTGCAAGCTGTTGCTTTAAAATCTTGATTGCACGGATGGCTCTTTTTTTTCTTGGGCTTAAAAAAGCCTTTGAAAGATTTAGAGTATATATTCTTTCTAATTCTGGAGTTTGCTTTTTTTCTTCTTGCGGCATATTCTCACACTTTTAATAATTAATTAAAATAAATTCATTTACTTTAAAATAAATTAATTTACTTTTAATTTTAATTTCTCAGTTCTCCAAGTTCTTCTTTTTTGATTAGTTCTAACTTTTCTTTTTGTTTTTGCAACAATAAATAAAGGTATTGCACGATTTTGTTTTATTTTTTTAACAAGAATTAATTTTTTAGTTAAACTTTTTTTTCCCATCAAAATCACCAAGTTTGTTAAACTTTTGTGTTTATTAAAATTTTAACACATTATCAAACAATATAACTTTGTTCATTTTGTTGAGCATTTTTTCTTTTTTTAGCAAGATATGCATCTCTGTATTTTTCCCAGATTTTTTCTCCTTGCACTTTAGGCAAGATTTTTATTATCACATGCTCTGGCACTGGTGGGTTAAAGTTCTTAAGTGGTCGATAGCTTACTAATACAAAATCTCCTGGTTTAATTTTTAGGCTTAGTTTTTTATCAACCAAAAATGCAAGGATGTTATCATCCCACATTTCACAAATTGCTTGTGTAGAATTATCTGCACTAATAGTGCCTTTTTCATTTGGTTTAAAAACCTCTATAACTTTTCCTGGATGGTACATTTAATCACTTCCTTTTCTTTTAAAAATAATGTTAGTTTCATTTTTATTTGTTTGCAATAGTTTGGATGCTAAATTTATTAGATCTTTCTCTGAAATCTTTTTGATTATTTTTTTATTTTCAAATAAAAATATGAGATTTTGCATAATAGAAATAAATAATTGTGGGTTTGTAGATTTTATTAAAAGGATTCTAGAATAAGCCTCCGGCTCTAATATTTGTGCTGCAAAAACCCTTAAATAAGCCATAATTTGCTCTTGCGAAACTTCTTGATTTTGAGAGTTTTTTTCTGGATTATTGCTCATTTTTTGTTCCCTCTTTTTCCTCCTTGTAAATTTCAAATGCTATTTTATCTAAAAGTTTTCTTCCCTTTGGAGTAAGCTCTCTTCCTGCTTTTGTTTTAGATTTTTGGATATAACCAAGTTTTTCTAATTCTTGAAGAGCTTTTCTAATAATCTTACCCCCTGCTTTTCTATGTTTTTCTGGTTTTACACCGCGTTTTTTTCTTTTGCCATAGTGCACTCTTAGAGAGCCTACACCAACTACTTGGTTAACATAGGCATTTCTTAAAATCGATGCACAACGAATATACCAAAAGTCTTTATCCTGAGGTAGCCTTTCTACATGTGAGCCTGATTTTACCATACCAACCCAGGCTGGTTTTTCTAATCCTTCTTGTTTTAAAACAAAGGCTAGTTTTTTAATTAATTTTAAAGGTTCTACATCATAGACAGTAACCATTTTCTTCCTCCTTTCTAACTTGCTTTTTACCTAAGACAAAAACCATCCAATGGATGGTATGAGATGACTTAGGCCCACTTTTCTATAAAAGTGGTTTGCAAAAAAGCAATTAGATAATTGTTTTTTTATATTTATAAATGTTTAGGTGTGAAAAATAGAAAAAATTTAAGTGAAAATAGTGCGAAAGTAGTAAACATGAAAAATGGGCCCGGAGGGATTCGAACCCTCGACCTACAGCTTTCTTAGAGCCGCCAAAAAATTATGGCCGTCATATAAGACTGCCGCTCTAGCCAGCTGAGCTACGGGCCCAATATCTATAATAGATAATTAAAAATATAAGGTTAGCCTTAATAGATTCATGGAAAAAACAAAAAAAATAAAAAACTTTCTAAAAACGACCTCTTTAAAAGAGATTGTAGCCAAAAAAATTGATCAAATGATTGAAGCTGCAACAAAACAAGCACTATATTATCCAGATTATGCAATAAAAAATATTAAATTGGTTAGAAAAATTGCTGCAAGACACAGAATAGCAATGGGCTCAAAAAGAAAACAGCTTTTTTGTAAAAAATGCAATTTCCCATATATAAAAAATCTTAGTTTAAGAATAGAAAAAGATGGGAATTTTGTTATTTTTAAGTGTTTGGTTTGCTCAAATAAATATAGACTGCACAAATCAAAAGTGGAGGATAAAAGGTAGTAGAAAGGTTTTTTAGTTTAATAAACTATTTTTTTTTATGGCTAATTTACTAACAATAAAAGATTTAACAAAAGAAAAGCTGCTGTACATCATTGACAATGCTTTTTATATGGAGAAAAATTTTGAAAAAATGTATGATAAATACAAATCAAAGATTATGTGCATTGCCTTTTTTGAACCTTCCACAAGAACAAAAATTTCTTTTACTGCTGCTGCATATAGACTTGGTTTAAGAGTTGTAGATTTTAATAAAGATACTTCTTCTCAAAAAAAGGGAGAAACAATACAAGACACTATGAGAATTCTTGGAAACTATTTTGATTTAGTGGTTTTAAGACATCCTGAAAATAAAATCTATGAAAAATTTTCTATTTCATGTCCTTTGATAAATGGCGGAGATGGAACTGGAGAGCATCCAACACAGGCAATCACTGATCTATTTACTATCAAAAAAGAATTTGGACAAATTGATGACCTAAACATTTTAATTGTAGGGGATTTAAAAAATGGAAGAACAGTTCATTCACTTTTAAGCGCACTTTCTTATTTTGATGTAAATATTGGGCTTTATTGCCCAAGGGAATTAAGATTAGATAATGAATTTTTAGATGGATTAAAAAACAAAAATAAAATAAAGTATTATGAAGAATTTGACATTTCAGACATAGATGTATTATACATGACAAGAGTTCAATATGAAAGATTAGGCAGTAAAATAAAACAAAAAAATATTGAAAAAGATTATGCATTAAACAAAGAGCTTCTCAAAAAAGCAAAACCAAGTCTTAAAATTTTACATCCCCTGCCTAGGCTTAAAGAATTGCCTCTTGAGATAGATAGCAGCAAATATGCACATTATTTTCAGCAAGCTAAAAACGGAATATTTAGCAGAATGGCAATAATAGATTATTGTTTAACAGAATAAAAAAGGGTTGAGATGTATAAAAAAATTTTTTTGCTTTTTGTAGTTAATTGCATTTTGTTTGCTCAATATTATGATTATCCGCCTCACAATATAGTATTAGATAATAATCTTAAGGTTGTAGCTTCAGGTCCTCATAAAGAGTTTTGCCCATCAGATATACCAAGAACAAAAATTTCATTAACTAATCCGTTTTATTGTACATATTTTAAAATTGGTGCAACAAATCCATCTGTATCAGAGCGTGTGAGTGCTCTAAAACCAATAAAAATTTTTTGGGTCTGGGGCGAGGAATATGAAAAAAAATATGAAATAGAGCTAACTCCAAATCCTTGTGGAACACCAATTGTTTATCATTATGCGATTGACAAGCCATATTTGGAAGGGCAAATTCTAATTAAAATTGGAGATAAAACAATAAGTTATAGTATTTCTAAACAAAGTCAGCCCCAGGATCCAATAGAGATAGTTCTAAGTAAACAAGAGGCTGAAGGTCTAAGAACATTAAAAAGAGAAAATAATAATCCAATTTTACCAAAATTAGAGATCGAATTGAGTGGAGAAATAAAAATATTATACCATATTGTAGAAATAGATTACATTGCAATTATGACTAAAGAAGGATTAAAATGCGAGGTTAAAAGAACAGAATATGATAGACTATTTTCTAGAGCAGTGAGTGATAAAAAAACATTTGATGTAGAACATGCAACGCCTATTTTTTTATTACTCTGGCCAATAGATAATGACCAATTGGCAAACAATCCAAAAATAAAATTTTCATTTTTAGCAAATCAAAAAGCAAATCAAATTTCATTTGATACACAAAGTACTTATGCCTCAGATTTGGTAAAATTTGCAAAATATAAAATAGAGGAGGATTTGCTTTCTTTTCAGAGGATTGAAAGAGAAGACCTTTCAGCCCCTCTGCCTTTAAAAAATCTTGGAACAAATTATACAAATAAATTTTTAAATTCAAGTCCATTTTCAACTAGTCCAAATTATGCTTATCAATATTTTTTATGGGCAAACTTGCCCCCAAAACTTGGGTTAGAAAATTATAAATTTTACTTTTTAGATGAATTTGAAAATAAATTTGAATATAATAAAGATCTTACTTTTAGAGCAGCAATAGGAATTTTAAATAATCAAACAAAAAAAATAGTGAGCACTGAAAAAGAGATTAATGATTTAGTTATAATTGAAAAAGATTTTTATAAAGAGATTAAAACAAGTCTGAACAATAGGCCGACTATCGAATTAAATGAAATTAGATTGCAAAAAAACTTTTTTTATTTACCTACATTAATATTTTTTCTTTTTGTAGGATTTATTATATTTAAATTTGAAAGTAGATTTAGTTTTTGAGTTGTTGGTTAAGAGCCTTTTCAAATTCTACTAAAAATTCATTAAGTTTGTTTTTTGGTATGGTTGCTCCGGCAGCTATTTTATGACCTCCACCAACTCCTTGAACAATAGCACAAACCTCCTTTAAGATTAAACCTAAGTTAAGGCCTTTTTGCACAAGTTCTTTTGTACCTCTTGTTGAAATTTTGATATTGCTATTTTCATCTAAGGCTATGGCTAGGATTACTTTTTTTCTTGCACCTGCATAAAGCATTCCAGCAACTACGCCAATTATTCCATCATCTATTACGCCTCTTCCATCTAAAAACAAAAATGAACCTAGGTCTATAACATTTTTGTAAGCATAATCTACTCCATCTCGTAATGCCTTTTTGTGAGCAGCAAGAACCTTTTTTCCTTCTTCTATTGCTTTTAAATCCCCTAAACAGATGTTTATACCTAATTGCTCTTTTTTATGCCTGCCACAAGCATTCAATAATGTTGAAAATTCCCCTGCATCATATAATTCTGGAATATCCCTAAATCTTTTTAGATTATATACCTCGCCTATAAGATAATTTGGATCTATTTTTTCTTTATAATATTCTGTAAGATAAGACGCCAAAGCACCAATTAAAAGTTTTTTTTGCTCTAAAGAAAGATCAATATATTTTGGCCAGCTGCCATTAATTGGCTTTAAACCAATACTTTCTAAAAACCAAGCACAGCGCTCTTCATTATTTGCAAGCCCTGGAAAAAAGGGCTCATCGGAATATGATAGAAGTTGCACTAATGGCCTACTTGCTCGCCCGTAGATCTTAAGGTCTGTTTCTATTTCTAATATGCCCATTTTTTCAAATTTTTGTGCAAGAGTTTTATTTGCACCTTTTAATGGATATTGCATATCCCCAATAGAGCCTACAAGAGCAATTTCTGGAAGTTGTTCTAAAGCCCAATAAACACAACTAGAAGCAGACATTTCATTTCCCCCATCCAAACCAAAAAGCTGGGGATTGAGCTGTAATTTATTCAAACCTTCTGTTTGATGATGATCAAAAATTACAATGTTTGAATCAAATTCGTTTAGTTTTTTTGCTGCACCGCCCAAATCTGAGAAGATGAGCTCTTGCTTATTTTTAAGTGATTCTAAAAATTCATCATCTAATTTTCTAACAATTTTTAATTCATATTTAATATTATTAACTTCTAAAAATTTGCAAACAATTGCTCCAGAACATAAACCATCACAATCATAATGAGTTATTAGTGTTGGGTGAGACATTTCTAAAATTGTTTTAGCACAAAGTTTTGCTCTTTCTAAAAAAAGATCAAAATTATTCATTTTTTATCTCCTGTTTTTTAATTATGGACTTGGAGGGATTCGAACCCTCGACCTCCTGCTTGCAAAGCAGGCGCGCTACCACTGCGCTACAAGCCCTCAAGAAAGGTTTAAGTTTATTAGATAAATTAATTAAATTTGTTACTATTTAAAAGTTTCGATTGTAAAATTCTGCTCAAACAATAAAATTTTATATTTTAACTTTAAATTAATAAATTGATAATATGGCACATCCAAAAAAAATAGATAAACTTCAAAAAAAACTTGAACTTGAAGCAAATAAAGAGGAGGGAGTGGAAGAGATAGACAAATTGGTCTCACTTGCTTTTGATGAAGATCCTCAAATCAGACTAGAAGTTGCTAAAAGATTGGCTGAAAAGTTAGACGATCCAAGGGCAGTGCTTGCATTATTGGAATTGTCTTCTGATAAAAATAAAGAAGTGCAAACAACAGCAAAAAATATTTTGGAAAATTACAACAGTCCAGATAAAGAAGCTTTTGTATCTTTAGGTAAATTTTTTGAAGAATTGAAAGAAAAGCAAATTGATCAAGAAGAGATTCAAAAAGAAAAAAGTCTTATGCTTCCACAAATTGAAAAGTTGTTCACATCTAACAAAGCAAAAGAAAAACTTCTTCCTTCTATAGATAAAATATTTGAAAAAACCCTATCTAAAACAAAAAAAGAAAAGAGTGTTTTAGTTGCTCAAACAGAAACAATAGAAAAAGAAATTCCAAAAATAGAAGAACATAGTGTAAAAGATAAACTGCATGCTGATCTTCAGGCTAAAGAAAAACCAGCCCAAATGGAAGAATTGACAACTCAGTCTCAAAATCAAAAACAAGAAATAAATGAGATTGCGTCTATTCCATTGCCACAAGAAATAAAACAAAAGATTGATTCACCGATCTTTAGTATTCCGAAAATAGAACAACCACTAGAAGAGATTGAAGAAGAAAACCAAGAGCAAGAGAGCATTCCTGTTTCTTTTTTAGAGATATATAAAAGAGCATATTTGCTTGCAATAACTCCTGGTATAAAAGCCAGCGATCTAAATAAAGAGAAAAAAAGGCTGATAAATGAAACTAAAAAAAATATTACCCTTGCCTTTAAGCTTGCTTTAAAAAAAGCCCAACAGGAGGGTGGAATTGAAAGCTTAAGTGGTTTGAAGGTTGGGATGAAAAAAATAAACACTTTGCCTTTGGAAGTAATTGAAGTTTTAGAGGTTAATATTGAAAAAAATAAAAAACAAATTCCATATTCTAAACTTATAGTTAGTGATGGAAAAACAAGTTTGCCATTTTATTTAGATAAAAAAAAGGCAGAAGGCATTAAAAAAACAGATCATATTGTGATCAAAGGAGCATATGTAGATTATTTGTTAAAAAATCCTTATGCTCAAAAAGAATCTGAAAAAGGAGAGCTTTGTTTATTTTTATCTAAAAAAGGCCAGATAAATATAATTAGAACAAACGAATAGATTTATTGGATTTTTATTTTAAAATTATTCTTAAGCCATCATAAGCAATAGTGCTATTTTCAAATATTTTTTTTGCTTTGTTTAATAAAACACTTGGATCCTTAGAATATCTTGCACTTATATGAGTTAAAAGAAGGGCTTTGGCTTTTGCTTTCTTTGCAACCATGGCCGCATCTAAAACAGTGGAATGATGCTTTTCTTTTGCAAGATTAGCAAGAGAATCATCAAAAGTACAATCATGAACCAATAAATCGACATTTTTAAAAAATTCAATTAATTTTCTGTCTCTTATTGTATCTCCACTATAAGCAATACTTTTACCTTTCTTTATGTAACTTACATCTTTTAGATAAATAGTTTTTGAATTTATTTTTAATTTTTTTTCTTTTTGAATTTTTGAAAAGAGCGTTCCTTTTAGTCCAAGTTTCTTTGCTTTTTGCTCATAGAAGCAAATCTTGTCTTTTTCTTTAATTAAAAATGCAAATGCATCTATTTGCCCATGACTTGCTTTTGTATAAAAAAATTCGCAATTTTTTGTAGAAAAAAAAGGTTTGTTAGATTTCCCTTTACCTAAAACTTTAAAATCATAAATATCCTGGCAATTAAATATTTTGAAAAATAAATCTAGACCTTTTGGCCCAAAAACAATTATTTTCTTGTTTAAACCAAGAAGCCTTAAACTATGTGCTAAGCCAAAAAGTCCAAGAAAATGATCTAGGTGTAAATGTGAAATAAAAATTGCTTTTATTTTTCCAAAGCTTAAATTAAGATTTAATAACTGCCTCTGTGTTCCCTCACCACAATCTAATAAAAAAATATCACCTTCGGATCTTATTGCATAAGATGGAAGTGCTCTTTCTTTGGTAGGCAAAGATGCCGAGGAGCCTAAAACAATAAATTCCAACATAACTAATAAAAAACAAAATATATTTAAAAATTGATTACTCTAATTAAAAAGATACTTCTTTTAAATAAGCAATTTCATCTTCATTTAAAGAATAAGAAAAATTAAGCTGACTAGTGAGTGCTTCTAAACTTGATTTATTTTTAGAAGATAGGCTGAAAAAAAGATTAAATAACCAAATAAAATTTGCAGCTTTGTTTGAAGTTGTATGTAGTTTTTTAGCTAGTTTATATAAAATCTGCGCCCTAAGGCCTCTTTTTGTTTTTGAGTTTGACATTTTTAAAAGAAAGGATGGAAATTTATATTGCACAAAATTATAATTAGGTTGTTGCCTTGATAGAGGAATTGCAAAAAAAATTAAGGCATAAGAGTATCTTAGGTAGCCCCAATATTGAGTTCTAAAAATTCTTCCATCAAAAACATCTGCTTTAGATAAATAATCATATGCTAAAGAAAGCTCTGCCACTCCCTCAAACTCTAAAGGAATGTTTTCAGCTAAAAAAAGCTTGAAGCTTTCTTTTTCAGTAGTAGAACCAGCTAAAAAAGACAAGTTGATTGCTTCTGAATAGTTTTTTATTCTAAAAAGTGCTCTTAGAAGTTCGAATGTATTTTTTTCTTGATCTCTGGATGAAAAAAAATTATGTGCCTCAAGATCATTTATTGCTGCACGTATGTCCCCATTAGAGTTGTTTGCTATTTGTTTTAAATTCTCTTTTGAAATATACATTTTTTCTTCTTGACTTATTTTTAAAAGAAGGAGGAAGATGTCGTTTTTTACAGGAGATTTAAATTGCAAAGGTTCGCAATAATATCTAAGACTAAAAATAGATTTATCATATAAATCATTTGCTGTTAAAATAATTGGGCCTTGTGGATTTTTGAGCAAATCAGATAAGGCAGATTGGGCAAACTTTGCCTTTTCTTGGCCCCATCCATCAATATTTTCAAAAACTAAAATTGGTTTTTCACCACTAAAAGAGTATGATACAAAAATTTCTTTTAGTCTGTTTAGTTTTTTTAATTCGTTTTCATCTGAAGGAGGTTCAACAAAAATTATATTTGAATTGAATTCTTTTGCAAGTGCTTTTATTGCAGCAGATTTCCCACAGCCAACCGGACCATAGATTAGAAGGGGCTTTTTAGTTTTATTCAACTGAAAGGACAAAAACCATTGTTTTAGTTTCGCTATAGCTTCTTTATTACCAATAAGCTCAGAAGTTGAGGTAGGGGCATATTTTTCTAAAAGATGCATAAAATTATTTCAAAGGATAATATTTAAACCCTTTTTGAATAAAAATCTATTTATGAGTATAAGAATAGGGATCGTGGGTGCACCGAATAAAGGCAAAAGTACTTTTTTTGCAGCATTAACAAAAATAAAGGTGGATATTGGCCCATATCCATTTACCACAATAGACCCTAATATAGGAATAGCCTATCTCCCAGTGCAATGTGTATGTAATGAATTAGGGGTGAGATGCTCTTCAAAATATTGTGATGGGAAAACAAGATATATACCTATTGAACTAATAGATGTGGCAGGATTAGTTGAAGGTGCTTATTTAGGAAGAGGAATGGGGAATAAGTTTTTAGATGAACTAATAAAGGCAGATGGATTTATCCAAATAATAGATGCTTCTGGGCAAACAGATTTGGATGGAAAACCTGCAATAGATTTTCCTTTAGAAAAGGAAGTGGTTTTTTTAGAAAAAGAACTTTTAGAATGGTTTAAAGAAAAGATATCTAAAGCTTATGCCAAGTTTAAGTTAAAAACAATAAATCATGCTCAAAAAGAATTATCCGGTTTAAAGATTAGCCTAGCCGATTTACAACAAGTTTGTAATAAACTTTCAATAGATCCGCAACGAATTGAAATCAAGGATGATAAATTAGATTTATTTGCAAAAGAACTTTTAAGCCAGCGCCCTATAATGATAGCTGCAAATAAAGCAGATAAACCTGGAGTTTTAGAAAGAATAAAAAAATTCCAAACAAGAACCTTTATTGAACTTGTGCCAACCAGTGCAGAATATGAATATACTTTAATGCTGGCTAAGGAAAAAGGATATATTAATTATACTCCTTCAGAAAACAGCTTTCAAATAATTAGTGAAATTGAACAAGAAAAAAAAGAGGCTCTTAAAAAAATTGAAGAGTTTATTAAAATTAATAATGGCACTGGAGTTTATACTATTTTAAAAAAACTTATATTTGAAAAAATGAAGATGATAGTTGCTTACCCAGTAGAAGATGAAAACAAGTTTACTGATTCTAAAAACCAAGTTTTGCCAGATGCGATTTTAATAAAACAGGGTACTAGTGTAATTGAATTTGCAGCAAAAATACATACTGATTTGGCTGAAAATTTTGTTATGGCAATTGATGCAAAAACTAAAAAAAATATTTCTAAACAATATATTATAAAAAATAATGATGTAATAAAAATTATTTCTGCAAAAAAAGCAAAGGGGGCTTAATTATGGAAAAAAGCACAATAAATTATATTATATTTTTATTAATTGCAGTATTGATAATTGGTGCTGGATTTTATTGGATAGCAAACAGTATGAAAAAAGAAAATAAAGAACAGCCTGCCAAAACTACTAAAGAGCTTAGCCAATCTGAGAAAATACTTTTAGAAAAATATAATTACAAAGAACCAGATAAGTATTATATAAAAATTCAAAAAGAATTAGATGAAGAAAAAACAACAAATACAATAGTAAAATATGGCCAAAAAAATTACATTTTAATGGATTATGGATTATTTCAAACTTCATTATATAACGACCAAGAAAATAATGAAACTATTTATTGTTTAAAGATGTTAGACAAGGAAGAAATATGCACAAAAATAGATAATCAAACAAGTAATCAAACTAAAGAATATGTGGCCATAACTAAAGCAGAAATGCAGGTATTTCCAAATGTTGAGGAAAAGCCATTGATTGAATATTTTATAAAAAATAATATACTTAAAATAGAAAGTGAGGCAAAAAACACAACTATTAATGCAATAAATTGCACAAATATTTCGTATAGTGTAGATTATGAAAAGATTAACTTAACTTCATTAAAAAAAGCTGGCTTTGAACCAGCAAATATTGGAGTTGGATATTTTTTAAATTATAAAATAAATGAATGTATTGAGCCTCAAACAAAAATTTCAATTATTGAAAATGGAGAGTATAAAACAACATTTTATGGATTAATTCAAAAAAAGAAAAATTATGTTTTAGAATATAAACTAAATGATGAAGTTGAACCAATAACAAAACCGGAGGCAAAAGCATCAGATAATGAGATTATAAAACTAATTGAAAGAATAAAACAATTAAATAATGATCTTCAATCTTGTTTTGATTCAATGGTTACAAAGGACAGATGTTATATGAAAACTGCTTTAGAATTAAATGAGCCTACATTGTGCCAAGCACCTAAAAATGAAACTGAGCAAGTTTATTGTTATTACCAGTATGCATTAAGAGGAAAAAGTCCAAAATATTGTGAATACACAAAAGACAAAAAAGATCAGTGTTATGCAGAGTATGTTTATTTAAATAAAGAATATTGGTTATGTGAAAAAATAACAAATCAAACACTAAAACAAGAATGTTTAAATTTAAATCAAACTAAAGAACTTAATCAAACAATTAATCAGTCAATTAATATTACCAATTAAAAATAAAGATAATTTTAAAAGTTAAAATAGGACTAATATATCATAGGTAAAAAAATATTAAAAAGGGTCCGTAGCTCAGGCTGGTAGAGCGGTTGGCTCTTAAGTGCTAAAATAATTTTGCACAGAGAGACCAATAGGTCGTGGGTTCAAATCCCACCGGGCCCGTAGGTTAAAATATGATCATTGTTTTTAGATATGGCCATAGAATTTTTAGAGATAAAAGAATTAGCACACATGTTGCATTAGTAGCAAGGGCTTTTATGGCCAATAAAATGATATATTGTGGAGATAAGGATAATAATTTAGAAAAGAGCATCCAAGAATTGAAAAAAAATTTTGGAAATGATTTTCAAATCGAATATTGTGAGGATTGGAAAAAGAAAGTAGACCAATTAAAAAACTCTGGCTTTAAGATAGTGCATCTTACTATGTATGGTGAAGCTTTTTTAGAAAAAAAAGAAGAATTAAAAAAAGAGTCAGATTTAGTTGTATTTGTAGGCTCGCAAAAAGTACCTTCTGAAATTTATAAACTTGCAGATTATAATATATCCATAACTTTTGAGCCACATTCAGAAGTTGCTGCCCTTGCAATATTTTTAAATGAGATATATGAAAAAAAACCTCTTGAAAAAGAAAGTAAAAATAAACAACTATTTCAAAAAATATTAAGGCTTAAAATTAAAAAATAAAAAAGGTATAATATAATAAGATAAAAAGTAAGATAAAAAATAAAGGGAGTGAGAGTATAGTTAAAAGATCTAAAAACAAACAAAAGGCTAAGTTAAAACCAAAAACTATAAAAAAAGGAAAGGTTGTTGAGGTTAAAAAGGCTAAAGTAAAAAAGCAAATTATTAAAAAAACTAAAAAAATTAAGGAAAAATTAAATCAAATTTGGTTAGATGTACTTCTAAAAGATCCAGAGTTAAGAAAATGGATAGTGCAAGAAATTGGGGAATATGTTATACATGTGATAAAAAACTTTGATGGGTATATTTCTGATGAGGATTTAGCTAAAAAATGCCAAATAAAACCATCAGAAGTAAGAGTAGTTTTAAATCGATTACATGCAAAAGGATTTGCTGAGTACATACGAAAGAAAGATAAAAAGAATGGTTGGTATAGCTACATTTGGTATCTAAAACCTGCAGCAGCACAAAAATTTTATGAAGGTTTTAAAAAGATTAAACAAGAGGTAAGTGCCCCTCCTCAAACTGAGCAAGAACTTTATTATGCTGAAGTAGATGGAAAAATAAAATATTATACATTTGAGCAAGCTTTTGAAAACAAATTTATTTGCCCAGAAACAGGAAAGCCTTTAAAATATTTAAATAGAAATAAATAATACTAATTATAGATTGTTTGAAAGTGGGATAGGGTAGCCTGGAGTGCCCGCTGGGCTCATAACCCAGAGATCAGTGGTTCAAATCCACTTCCCACTATTTTTTTAAAATATATTTTTGTTATTTAATTTATATATAGACCCTTTACTTCCACTATTTTAGATTAATAGATTTTACAAATTGTTTTTGCTTTTATTTTATAGAGTTTAATAAAATCTTTATAAGTATGAAAAAATAAGTCAAAATCCTTTTCTTTATTTTTTGAGCATAAGATAACTGATTTTGTAAGCCATTCTTTTGGCATTTTTTGTAAATTATAATAAAATTTTCTTTTTATTCTATTATAATCTTTTAAATTTGTAACATTTAAATCAAAAGAATAAATAATATACATATTGTAACTATAGTTACAAAAAATTAAAAAACTTTTTGTTTATAAAGAAATAAAATAAGAAAAATGAAAATAGAACTAAAAACTAAATTTTAATTTTAAAAACTAAAAATAAGACAAATAAAAAAATTAAGACAAGTTTTTGCTAATTTTTAAGTAAATTTAGCAAAAGTTTAAATAATAGTGGAAGTGTAGGGTGTGAATGAAGGTGTAAATGAAAAATATTAAATTATAATGTTGGTGAGGTAAGTCCTCCTGCTTTTGCGCCTACAACAACTACATCCTCAACACTTTTAACAGAGGAATAAAGCACGCTTTTCTCTCTTAAAATCCTTTTTGCCTCATCTTTTGAAATGTTTACTAAAGGTTCCATTGTAAGTCTAATTATTCTTCCTTCCTCTAAATCTATTAAAATATCCTGTACTCTTCCTAAATATTTGCCAGTTTCAGTGTATATGTCCATCCCATATATCTTTGAGATTCTTATTCCCATGTTTTCACCTTTTTGTTAATTTTTTCAATTATTTTATTACAGATTGAATTTAAAAGATTATCTATTATATATTTTTTTATGCAAAAACTAAAATTTTATTTTCTTAGTAATCCTAAGTTATTTTTGTTTCTTATACTTACTACATTCTCTTTATTTATTTCTTTTTCTAAAGCCCAAACTGATCCGACAGCACAATTAACTAATGATCTATCGGAGCTTTGCAAACAACTTAAAGATCTGATTCCTACAACAGCAATGTTGTTGGTAATGGTGGGTGCAGTTGTTTATGCGGGAGGGCAATTTTTTTCAGCAGAAACTAGGGCAAGGGCTACTGTTTGGGCTTCTTCATGTATTGTTGGAGCAATAATTGGTTTATTAATTGCGCAACTAGCCCCTCAAATTCTTGGGGCAATTATTGGTCAGGATATTACCTGTTAATAGTTTAAAAATTTTTTAATTTAAGCAAATATTAATAATCTTTATTTTTGTATTTTGTTTATTATGAAAGGTTATACTTGGTTTATTTTGTTTTTTATTTTAGGTTTTTTAGTTCTCTATCCAATTATATTCTATAAACACAGCTTTTCTTTATGGCCATCCTTTGTTATAAAAGAAACAGCACTTGAGCATATTTTGCAAAAAAAATCAATTGTTAATATAACTAAACAAACTTTCTCCCAAATAAAAATTTTAATTCTTATATTAAAAGAGTTCTCAGACTTTTTAAAAAACACGCTTAAGATGATACCTACTTTTGGTACTATCGCTAGTGAACTTTTTGACATTGGTTCTTTTCAGTTTAGAGAATTTTTAGTAAAAGCAGCAGTCCTTGTTTCTTGGTCAAATCTTGCTAGTTCTTGGGAAAAAAATTCAAATTATACTTTTAATTTTAATTGTATTTCCCTTCAGGAATACACGACCCCTCAGGAATTATTTAAAAAACTACCTAATATTGTAATAGATTCAAGCATTCTTGCTTGTTATTTTAATTTAGAATATCAAGAATCAGATTATGAACCAGCAAGGCTTAAAGTTCATCCATTTGCAGTATATACCAAATCAAAAATATTTAATGCTAACGCCCAAAGTAAAATAGAAGAATTTGAGGTGTCTTAATGAGTGCTAGTGTAGAATTTTTAGTAGTTTTTCTTCTAGAAATTAGTTTATTGTTTTTATTAATCAACTCAATTGATAAAATTGGTTATTTTGCCCAAAATACTACAAAGTTTTATACAACTTCTAGGTCTTTGGCAAATCTTTCATTATACGGGGCATTAAGTTATTTATATTCTGGTGCAGTATCATTTGAATATTCGGATCCAAAAATTTCTTTTATGACAAAATCTAATTCAATTATTATTGATGGAATAAGTCTAAATTCAATATTTTATATGCATACTGGTGGGTTCTTTGAAAAATCAGAATTTACTCCATCATAAAGGCCAAGCAGTTATAGATCTGCTAATTTCTTTTTTAATTATTTTGCTCACTTTAAATTTTTTTTACCTATTTATGTTTTTTTATCTTAATTTTACTTATTTAAAAGCAAACAACCAAAGATATTTTTCTTTAGTTCTCCAGGCAAGTGAGGACATATTCTTTTCTAGTTCTGCTACAAAAGATAATTTTGTCAAATTAGGTTTATTGGATGAAAGCAAAATAGTTCAATCCTTTGAGCAATATAAAAATTTTGAAAATATTTTTTATTCTTTTAGTCCGCCTACAATCTCCAATTTAGATGCTGACAATCAACTTTGTATAAAAAGATCCCTTTACTCTCAACCGGAAAACAATAAAAAAAATTTTTGGGTTTGCGCCAAATGGTAAAAAGGTGTTTGAGTTATGATGTGGTTGGAGGCAATTTTTTCTTCTTTGCTTTTGTTAAGTGCATTAATTTTATTTTTTGAAGCACCTTTTTCCTCACCACAAGATCAGCTAAATTTCTATGAATATACTTATCTTTCAGACAATTTATTATTGGCTTTAAATTCAAATTTTTCTAATTTTTGTGAATCTAAAGATGAAAACTTTTGTACTAAATGCTCTATTAAAGCTGTTGAATCTAACCTTTCTATTACTCCAGAGTTTTTTATTCCTAATTTTGATTCCATATTAGCAGATGAGAAAATTCAATCCAAAATCAAAGAAAGCAATTTGGATTTTTTAAATTCTGACCGAGTAGATGTAGAAGATAAAGAAGTTTTTTCTTCAGAAGAATGCAAGCAGCATTTTCTTTCTAAGAATATTAAAAAATCATTAACTACTAATCATCTAATTTATGTAGGCTCTGGTTTAAAAAAAATCTCATTTACTATTTTTTATCCCTATACCTAGCCAGAATAAAATAGGCAAAGTTGTTTGTCTGGCTCAAAATTAAGTTTAGAGCATATACTCATATCTTTTTTTTCTAAAACAATGTTTGCTATACAACTTCTTCTATATTCATCTGTTTTGATTTTATCGCACAAGGTAATATCTTTATTTGTTTTTGCAAACTCACTTAAGCAATCATCATAACTTCTTAGGGTGTTTTTCATACATTGTTTTATTTGTGCCTCAAAAGTGTTCTCTTCTGTTTTTTGCTGAGGGACTTGTGTTTGTGATGCAACCATTTGTAAGTATCTTTTAAAATCAAGATCTTTTTTATACTTTGAAACTTCTTTTGGGTCGATTGAAGTTTGTATGCACTCTTTTCTTACATTATAATTATTTAGATTATAACACAAATCTGGATTCTCATTAACTATCGCATAATATTTTATACATTCATCTTTTTGAGTTTGGTTATATGCTTGGCATTCTTTTAATATTTGTTGATTGAAATTTATACATCCGCTTATAAAATAAAAACTAATAAAAACAAAAAATAAAAAAATACCTTTAAAGTCCATATCTTTTCTTACTTCTTATTAATTTAAAAATCTAACTCTTTAGTATTTTTTAGATCTTACTTTCTTTATTTGGAAGAAACTGCCCAGCTTGAATTATTTGTTCAATATCTTTTTTTATACTCACTTTTGAAGTTGGGTTTAAAATGGTGTCTGTAGTTATAACTCTTTTTACACCACTTAACATAATTTTTAAAAGTGCATTATCTAAAAACATTCCATGAGTAGCTGTGCATATTACTTCTTTTGCTTCTAATTCATAACATTTATCTATGGCTCTTATCATTGTGCCCCCGCTTGCTATCATATCGTCTATTAGCACAACTGTTTTTCCTTGTATGCTTAATTTATCAAATTGGGGTTCAAGTTTGTTTATAGTCCTCGATGTGGTAATATTCCTTTGATTATTTTGGTCCTGGTATTCTCCTCTTTCCTTTCTCATAAATAAACCAGTTTGCCCTACAATATATTTTGCACCTGCATCAGGGCTAACTACTACAATATCTCTATGTGTTTTTCTAATAAGGTTTATTAATTCCTCCCCCATGCATTTATTTACAAAAGTTAAATTTTCATACTCTACTATTCCTGGTTTTTTTAGAAAATGACAATCCCAAGTGTAAACCTTACTCACTCCATTTTCTCTTAAAAGTTTTACTAAAAGTTTTGCGCTCACAACTTCTCCACTAAGCCATTCTTTGTCTGCTCTAGCATATGGCAAATAAGGTGCTATAAGAAAAATATCCTTGGCACCTGCTTTTTTTGCACCATAAATTATTTGAAGAAGAGTGATCAGATTTTCATCCGGGCTTGGAAAAAGCCTATGTAATATATAAACATTTTTATTAGCTATGTTCTCTACTCCTTCTAGCCTGCAATAGCTTTCCCCATCTGGAAATCTTTTAGTAATTATTGAGGGAGGTGCCAAATCTGAGCAATTTGGCGAAACTAAAACTATTTTTTCTTCATCCAATGCCCACACCTAAATGTTTTTTATAAAAATATTTTGTATTTAATATTTAAATCTATTATGTTTAATTGATTTGTTTAATTGGCTGATAGTTTTTACACACCTGCAAATATTCTAAAAAAATCTCTGATCCCAGGCGCAAGTCCAATTACAATCAATGCGCATGTTAATAGCTTTTTTAGTTCGCTTTCTTGTTCTTGATCAAGCATTTTTGCTATAATCAAAGCAAACAAAAATTTAACCAAAAAAAATCCAAAATAACCAAAAGGGGAAAACTCACCTATTAATCTAGGTACGACGTGTTGTTCTCCATATTTTAAAGTAGGATCAAAAAAAGCTGCTAAATCTATTGCAATCCATGTTGATGCCCCATCTAGCAAATGTGAAAAAATTATAAATCCAACAAAAAAATTTTTTATTTTACTAATTTTTAAAGCTAATAAATAAAAACTAATGCTAATTGTTAAAATCAAAATTGCAATTATAAAATTTTTTAAAATAAAAATCAGATTTAAAAAACAAAAGAAAGCATATATTAATCCAACAAAAAAAGTAAAAAATCTTTGTTTTAATTTTAATTCAAAATAATATGTTAAAAAAAATAGCAAAGCCACTAGTACGTATATTGTTGGACTAACTGTTAGAATAGAATACTCAAAAATTTTATGTGTGGATAAAAGTCCATTTAGTTGTAATCTATTTGCATCTGTTGCATCCACCATCACTCTAAAAATTGAGCCAAATAGTACGAATGCAATTACTCCATAATAAAATGTTTGATCTAATTTTATTTTTTTTCTTTCAATTATTTTTGTAATTAAAAAAATAGCCACTGCGGCAATTGTTGCATATGTGCCGGTATTTATTATATTATAGCCTTCATAATTTAAGATTGGATTTAAAAAATATTTTTCTATAAATTGTTGCATTTTATACACATCCTAAATTTTCTAAATTTTGTTTCTAAACATATATTATTTTAAAATTTAATACTTATTTTTATTTAGTTAAAGAATTTAAATTTAAAAAAGGAAGTTGGGGGCGCTTTAATGGGTTGCAAGCCTTCTTATGATGGTAAAAAATTAAGAATGGATTGTCTATCTTGTGGTTTAGGTTTAGGCACCAATGCATGTATTTTTTCACATCTAAAAACAATAAGTCTTCTTCCAAAGCCTTGGGAAACAATGAGTTATGAGGAGTTTAACTTAATTGAGCTTGATAAAGATACCTCTCACATTATCATAGAATACATTGGGGTAATAAAACAACTTGAAAAACTACTTTTAGATCCAAATATTTATGGTGATAAAAACGATGACTACTATCAAAAAAGAAGGCAGCTGCTAAAAGAATTTTCTCAAACTATATTTCAAAACCCAACACTAGCTGTAAAAATTTTAGATGAATACAGCGAGCCCCCAGCGTCGAAATCCATTTTTTTAAAAAGCCAGCAGGATTTTTTTGCGTGGAAGGAAGGCATTGCAGATGCATTCAGGCAAACAAGGCTTTATAAACTTTGTTCAAATTATAATGATTTACGAGAAGCATTTTTATCTATATTAAATCTAAAAAGTACTCCTTTTACTGATTCAGTGATTAGAGGCATACCAAAAAATGCTAAACTTCTAGAAGGTGGAAGTTATACCCTAGATTATGGGATCGAAGTAAAAATCTACTTTTTAGAAGGCCAAGATACTTATCTTTATGTTCAATCAAATCCATTAATTGAAAATTTAGATAAAGAACTTTCGCAAATTTTGGTAGACGCTATTACAAATGAAGTAAAAAAACTAAAAGAAACTCAAGATTATAGATATTATTATGAAGAAAAATTCAATGAATTTAGACAATATTTTTTGGACATTGCGTCTTTAAGAGGGCTGGATTTAACTCCTGAGTTAGCAACTGCAATGGCAAGAGAAGCAGCAAACTGGTCTGTCGGTTTAGGCTCTCCTGTAGAAAATATGGCTCTTGATTCAAAAAACATTACAGATATTTATATTGATTCTCAAAATTCTGCAATTTATTTGGAGCATAGAAAATTTGGCATTTGTCACACTCTTTGGCAATATGACAAAGAGGTTTTAGAAAGAGTATTTTTAAACATTCTTTCTACTCTAGAAGGAAGAACAAAATTTGATGAGCAAAGTCCTGTAATTGACATTATGCTTCCAAGGCTTGCAATGAGATGTCATTTACAAAGGCCACCTGCAACATTCGGAGAACTACAAGCTGCCTTTAGAATAATGAAGCAAGAGCCTTTTACTTATCCAGAATATCTTGCCTATCAGTCATTAAGTCCTTTTTTTGCAGGTTATGATGATATTTTAGTAAGTTTAGGATTTTCAGAAGCAGTGCTTGGTTTAAAAGGCGTAGGTAAAACAGCATTTACTTCTACAAAAATATCTGCAATCGGGCCAAAGAAAAGAATACTGCCTATTGAAGATATAGAAGAAATCCCAGTAAATGCCTATAGAAAATATGGCTTTCATATAGGTGCAGTAAGGGTTTCTTCATCGGTTACCGAAGACCTCTATAGATCAGATGAATTAGATTTGGTTTCTATGACCAATGCTGCTCTTAGAATGGGAGATGCCTGTGTGATTATAAATGAAATTAGATCTAGAAGTGCAATCCAAGGAGTTATTAATATGCTTAACACTCAACCAGGAGTTTTTATTTTATATAATCTTCATGCGCAATCCCTCAAAGATATCCGAGATAGATTAGAACTTGTGTTTGGAATACCATACACTGCAATGTTTTCAACTGACAGGTACACTTTTTTAAGAAAAGTATATTTTGAAGGAAGAGAGGTGCATCGTTTAGTTGGTTCTCAGTTTGAATCGGATATAGATAAAAAAGATTTTGTGCCAGTATTTAGTCTAGCAATTGGCAATAGTTTGGACACAACAAAATTAGAATGTTTGTTTATAAAAAACAAAGAAGCTTCAGCAAAAAGTTTAGCAGATGTAGATTTAGATAAACTTTCTAAAGAATTAAAATTGAACTTTATTCCCCCAACTCTTAAAAGAAAAAGCGAAGAGACCACTATAAAACCAGAAGTTTATATTATGGCAGCATTTTTTAAAGCAAAAGTTTATGATAAAATCTACCAGGCATATTTGAAGTACAAAAATCCATCATTTTTAAGCTTAGGTTTTGTGCTAAAGTGTAATGAAAATGCAAACAGGATTTTATGGCCCGCAGTTTATTCTAGTTATAAAGGAATTGATTGGAAAGAACTTGATAGCAGGCTTGTTAATGTTCTTGATGCTTTAATAAAAAAAGAGGCAACATTTTACAAAAAAGTTGATTAAACTTTAATAAACTTTAATAAAATTAATAACTTAAACTAAGAATTAAAAAAACTTATTTATTTATATTCTATTATGGGATTAGCAGATAAGCTTGCTGCATTAGAAGAGGAACTTGCAAGAACGCAAAAAAACAAAGCAACAGAGTTTCATATTGGAATATTAAAATCAAAAATAGCTAAATTAAGAAAAGAACTATCTAGTCCAAAAAAGTCTAAATCTTCTGGAAGTGGTTTTGCAATTAAAAAAGAGCAAGATGCAACAATTGCTTTAGTTGGTCTTCCTTCCACTGGTAAATCCACTATTCTAAATGCACTTACCGGTGCAAAATCAAAAACAGCAAGTTATGCTTTTACTACACTTAGTTGTATTCCAGGTGTTTTCGAATACAAAGGAGCAAAAATTCAAGTTTTAGATCTTCCTGGAATTGTGGAAGGCGCCTCTAGAGGTACTGGAAGAGGAAAAGAGGTTATTGCAGCAGCAAAAGCATCAGATTTAATTGTTTTAGTTTTAGATGTTTTTGATCCATTTTATAGAGATAAACTAATCTACGAGCTTTATGAAGCAGGTATACGATTAGACAAAAACCCACCAAAAATTAGCATTGAAAAAAAATCTAGTGGAGGTATAAAAATAGTTTCATTTCAAAAACAAGACATTTCTAATGAACTTATAATCGGGATATTAAAAGAATATTCTATTCATAATGCAAACATAATTTTGCAACAAAAAATAAGTGTGGATGATTTAATTGATTTTTTGGCTGGAGGAAGAGTGTATATTCCTTCTTTAACAGTGATTAATAAGATTGATTTAGGTACAGATAAACTAAAAGATGTAAATTATGAGTATGTTCCATTAAGTGCTCAAACTTCACAAGGTTTGGATGAATTAAAAGAAAAAATATTTCAAAAATTAAATCTTATTAGAGTGTACACTAAATCAAAATTCAATAAAGTGGATGATGTTCCTTTAATGATTAAAAAAGGCTCTAGTGTAGCAGAAGTGTGTAAAAAACTACATAGAGATCTTTTAAAACTTTTTAAATATGCTCTTGTATGGGGGAAATCAGTAAAATTCCCAGGTCAGAGAGTGGGCTTAGATCATATTCTCCAAGATGGGGATATTGTTCAAATAATTAAAAAATAATCTGATTATAAAAAATAAAAAAATGGCTAATTATAAAAAATAGTCCAATTATAAAAAATATAAAATAATTAAAAAAATAGAAAACTTAAAAATTTTTAACTTAACTTAAACACTCTTTTGATTTAGTCAAAGACAGAAAGTTTTTCTCCTTGCAAAAATTAGTCTCTCCAACAATTATGGAGGTGATCTATCCGCAGGTTCCCCTACGGATACCTTGTTACGACTTAGCCCCCCTCACCAAATTTTGGTTCGTCTACCTCATAAGAGATAGCCTCACCAAAACCCGGTTTGGGTGACTTGACGGGCGGTGTGTGCAAGGAGCGGGGACTTATTCACCGCTCGATGATGACAAGCGATTACTAGGCATTCCAGCTTCATGAGGGTGAGTTGCAACCCTCAATCTGTACTGAGCTCATGTTTGTGGGATTAGCTTCCCCTCTCGGGGTGGCAGCCCATTGTCATGAGCATTGTATGCCACGTGTAGCCTAAAGGGATTGAGGCCATACTGACCTACCGTCGCCCTCTCCTTCCTCCCACTTAACGCGGGCAGTCTGTGCAGTGTGCACCCTATCCGGAGATAGAGTTTGCAACAGCACACGAGGGTCTCGCTCGTTGCAGGACTTAACCTGACAGTTCGCACCACGAGCTGACGATGGCCATGCAGCACCTCTCGGCTCCTCAGGCAAGATCTTCAGTCTGGCCATCATAGTGCCGTCTCCCCTAGTAATGTTCCCGGCGTTGTATCCAATTGAACCGCAGCATCCACGCCTTGTGGTGCTCCCCCGCCAATTCCTTTAAGTTTCAACCTTGCGGCCGTACTCCCCAGGTGGCGGACTTAACACCTACGCTACAGCACTGCCAAAACCCGAGGTTTTGGCAACACCACAGTCCGCATAATTTACTGCTAGGGCTACTCGGGTATCTAATCCGATTCGTTCTCCTAGCCTTCGTCCCTCACGGTCGGATGTGTTTTGGCCAGACGCCTTCGCCACTGGGAGTCCTTGTAGGATTATAGCATTTTACCGCTACCCCACAAGTACTTCTGGCCTCCCCCACTCCCAAGTCTAACAGTATCCACTGCACGCCTGAAGGGTTAAGCCCTCAGATTTCACAGTGGACTTATTAGACCCGCTACGGACTCTTTAGACCCAATATTCGTGGGCATCACTCGCTCTGCTCGTATTACCGCGTGCCGTGCCTATGCTGGTGCAAAATGCATAGCATGGCGGCTGGCACGAGTCTTACCCAGATCTTATTCTGCTAACTTTTTAGATTAGCCAAAAGATGAAAGCAAAAGCTTTCATCACTCAGGGTACCTCTGTCATGCTTGCGCACATTGCAAAAGTTTCGCGCCTGCTGCATCCCGTAGGACTAGGGCCCTTGTCTCAGTGCCCTTCTGGGGGCTCCAACTCCCATTGCCCCTACTGATTATCGGCTTGGTGAGCCGTTACCTCACCAACTACCTAATCAGCCGCAGTCTCATCCTAAGGCCAGCTAGCTCCATTTCGCTAGTGATTTAAGCCATCAAGCATTCCAGCATAGATGGCCTATCAGGGGTTAGCCTCAGTTTCCCGAGGTTATCCCTGTCCTTAGGGCAGATTGACTACGTGTTACTCAGCCGTCCGCCGCTCATCCAGGTGGATGAGCAGACTTGCATGGCTTAGTCGCACCCTGATAGCAATACCCTCCAGCAGGATCAACTGGTGTCCTGGGTTTAAAGGAATTGCTTTCGCACCACTACTTTCCTGTCTTTTTGACTTCAAAAGAGTGTTTAAGTCGATTTTGGCAGATGCCAAAATCCAAAATCTAAACTAAGCTAAATAAACAATTGCTGCATAAATGCAGCTTGTAGCATAGGTAAGGTTATTTATTGCTTTTTTATATATTTAAATCTTTTGGTTAAACTATTTTTTATTTTTTATTTTTATATTTTTAATTTTTTGTTATATTTGTAACACAATATTTTTATAAAAAAACATTCAATCTATCAATATCTAATATACTCAATGTTTAGTTGGTGATTTAATGCTTAGCGCACATAATAAAATTAGGATTTGCTACATTAGTTCTGGAAGAGAACTTTTTAGCGAAGGTGTTGGCCATATTTTTAAAGACGAGCAGGATTCTTTAGCTGCATTGCTAAATCTTCAAAAAAATCATCCGTATATTGAATTAGCTCTAATAATTTTAGATGATGATCCAAAAAATCTAAACCGAAAAATTTTAGATAGGTTTTTAAGAAGTAAAGTGCCTTTGGCATTTGTGCCTTCTTCAACATGGGCAAAGCCAATTTCTTATTACTTAAAGAACTATCCTGGTCTTAGTGCAGCAAAAGAAGCAAAAAAATTAGCTAAAATTACTTATGAACTAAAAATCCTAGATCTTTTAAGAAAAAACGATATTGATATTTTAATTAGTGATTCTTATGTTAGACTATTTGGCTCAACATTATTAGGCAGCAACAACCATTCAGGCAGCAACAACCACTATGGCTCTAGTTCTAACAATAAAAATGGCAATTCTAAAAATAAAAATTCTTTATTAAATTTTGATTATGGTGGCTTAATATTTAATATACATCCTGCAGATACTTCTATAAATCCAGGAATTAGCCCTACCGAAGATGCTTTATTTAGGCAAAGATTATTTTCTAGAATTAACCGCAAGCAAAATTTTGTTTTGATAGATAATAAAAAATATTACAAAATAGAGCTTTTTGAAAACAAGAAAGCAACCTTTAAAGAAAACGAGCTTGAGGCTGCTAGAAGAATATTTGGCAAATACGAAGGCTGTTTTATAGAAAATATAAATCAGAGTTGGTTTTTATTTGTTCCAAGAGATTGCTCCAGAGGAATATTTAGTGCAAAAACAGGAGCCACATTTCATTTTATTGATCATGGAATAGATACTGGTAAAAAAATAACATTTTCAAATAGCACACCTGTTAGAAAAGGAGATAGTGCCCAAGGTCTAAGAAATAGAAATTATGAAACTAAAAATATAGTGCTCACACGGGGAGTGCTAATGATTTTAAAAGACAAGCAAGTTATTCAAAATATTTTAACAAATAAAATAAAAAATAATTTTTATAAGCACTTGCTTGAGCCTTCAAAAATAAAGTTGTGATAAAAATGCTTCATCATAAATTATTAAAAAAAATAGTAGGCATTAAGTCCTGGGCACCTTATGAAAAAGAATTGGCTTTTTTTTGTTCAGATTTTCTTTTAGAAAATGGATTTAAAGCAGAACTTTTCGAATGGGAAAAAGATAGGTTTGATGTAATTGCTACTAAAGGAAAAGCTCCTTATATTCTTTTATCTGGGCATTTAGACACTGTGCCTCCATTTAATTTTTCTTCAAATCCTCTTAAATTAAAAAAAGAAGGAGAATTTTACAAGGGCCTTGGAGTTTATGATATGAAAGCAGGTCTAGCAATTATTTTGAATTCTGCCAAATTTTTTGAAATAAAAAATTATGGCCTGAAAATAGTTTTAACTTCAGATGAAGAGATGGATTCTGCAGGTACTTGGGCAGCAAAAAATGCTTCTAAATATAAAGATTGTGCAATTGCCTTTGTGCCAGAAATTATAGATACCTTTTCTACAATCAAAGAAAAGAAAACTCACAAACCCCTTCCAGTAATTGTTGGAAGAAGAGGCCGAGGAGTATATGTTTGTAAAATAACTACTATCTCTAGGCATGGGGCAGAAGGAAGGGGCACAAGTTCAATTGATATTGCTATGCAAATAAATTCTATAATAAAAAAAATTGTTTATCCTTCTTTTAAAAAAGTTAAAAATTTTCCAAAGCCAACTTGTTTTATAAGACAAATAAATTCTAGTTCAAAGGCTTTAGAGCTACCTACAACTTGCACTATAGAGCTAGATGCTCATTTTGGGCCAAATTTTACTCACAATTCATTTTTAAAATTTTTAAAAAATAAAATTTTAGAAAATTTAAATTTAGAAAAAAGTCAAAAAATAGATTTTTTTCTAAAGCCAAGAAAAACTCCCTATCTAAATCCTTATTGTGTAGATTTAAAAAATCCTTTAACTAAAAAAGCAATTTCCTTAATAGGCCAAAAAGTAGATTATGGTCTAACCGTAGCAGATGAAAATATAATTGCCTTAGAAAAAATTCCTGTTATAAGTTGGGCTCCAAGAGGGGGAAATGCTCATAATAAAGACGAATGGCTTTCTATAAAAGATTTTGATAGAGTTGCAAAAAAATACATTTCTGTTTTAAATTCATTTTAATTTTTTAATTTTAAATTTTTTTATCTTTTAAGTTTTTATTTATTTTTTATACCGTTTCTTAGATTATATAATCTCCTTATCTCAGGATTTGTAAATATACTTTTTGCTTCACTTAACTCCTTACTTATTTTATTTGCTAATTCCTGCGAAATCCCCTGATAAAACTTTGCTGCATCTGGGTGAACATAAGAATATATTTTTTTTATTTGGTCCAGTGCTTCATTCAGTGCTTTTTTTAGTTCTTCCTCACCTAGATTTTTTGGAATTCCAAATAATGTATAATAATCTATGTTCCCAGTTTTAATAAATCTTGGAGGGTTTTGCATTTTTCTTATAAAATCTTCTATTTCTGGAGGAATCTTTTTTTGTGAAGTTTTTTGTGGAGTAGAGCTTAAATACTCCTCTCTAGACATTTTCTTTGCCTCATTTGTTCTAAAGTCTTGTTGTTCTTTTGTTTGTGTTTGCTTAGTTTTATTCTCTGTTGGAGGCTGATACTTTTTTCTATATCTATCTAGAATTTCATTAAATTGATTATATTTAATATCCTTTAATTCTCCATTTTTATAAATAGCAGCAGTTTTACTTTCTGGGTGAAATAACAAATCCCCTTCTTTTAAGTCTTCATATACCTTTCCTGCTTGTAAATTAATTTCACGGGCCTGGTTAGTATAAATTTTAATCTCTCTTCTACATATTAATTTATTCTGTACTAAAAAGGCTAGTCTTTCACCATCTACATCGCTTGCAAATGTCGAGGCTTTTAATTTTTCAAGTGTATTTTTAGAAAGTCTTAAAAGTAAAGGTCCTTTTTCTTTATCATACACTGCTGAATACATCTCAATGCCTTCAGGACTAAATCTATATATAATCAGCTGGTTGTCTTTTTCAACTGGAAAATAATAACTACCATTTTCTGTTTTTAATGGAGCTTTAGGCTTTCCATTTTCTATTACTCCAAAACTTCCCTTGGAATAAATTTTATTATTTTGAATTTTGAAATAGTCCTCTTTATATATTTGAGTAAGTTTTGTGGATAATGGGTTTGGTTTATTTGAAATACCGGCTATAACTGCCCCAATAACAACAAGAGTATTAATAACTATGTCTGGATCTTTTTCAAAAAAGTTAAATAGTCTTTGAAAAAAATTCTTATCCTCTTGAGGCTGTTGTTGTTTATTATCTTGTTTTTGTTCGTTTTTGTATGCTATTGGCATAAAAATTACATAGATCTTAATATTTTAATTCTTTCTTCTATTGGGGGATGGGTAGAAAATAAATGAGTCAATGATCTTTTTACAGGTTCAGCAATGAAAAGGGCATTTAATGATCCATAATCTTTTGGCTGAGCAGTAGTGTTTTTTATTTTTTCTAAAGCAGAAGCTAAACCTGCCGGATTTCTTGTAAGCTGGGCTGCAGTAGAATCAGCTAAAAATTCTCTTTTTCTTGAAATTGCATAAGACAAAAGGTATGCAAACAATGGACTTAAGAGTAAAAATAAAAAATAAAACAAGACTAAAATATTGCCCCTATCTTTTTTATCAGAAGATTCTGAAGTTATTCTAACTCTTAATAAAACATTTGCCAGTAAACTAATCATACCAATAGTTAAAACAGCAATCATCATAAATCTAGTATCATAGTTCTTTAAATGGCTCATTTCATGAGCAAGCACACCCTCTAGTTCTGCTCTATCCATTATTTTAATTAAACCTCTTGTTAGCACTATTGCAGAATTATCTGGGTCTTTACCAAGAGCAAAAGCATTTGGATAATCCTCTTCTAAAATATAAAGTTTTGGTGGTTTTTTAAATCCAGAAGCCAAAGCCAAACCTTCTGTTACATTTATTATATAAATATCATTTTTTGGGTCAGCTTCTTTTGCTCCAATCATTTTTAAGATAATTGAGTCTGAGTATTGATTAACCAAAAATACATAAACTAATGAAGCAAAAACCAAAATGCAAACTATGATTAAATCCAATTCAAGTATTAAATAAGCCCCAAGAATTATTAGCAACAAAATAAAAAACATCCCGCTCAAAAGCAAGTAAGAATATATTTTATTTTTATTTTGTACATCCCAAAAAGATACCATTTAGCCCCCCTATTCTAAAATTCAAAAAATAAAAATAAATTAAAAAATACTAAAAAGATACTTTTGGAGCAGCCTTTTCTTGTTCTTCTATTTTGAAAAATTCTTTTGGTCCAAAGCCCATTAGTTTTGCAATAAATACATCTGGTATTTGTGCTATTTTGGTGTTATACTCTAAAACAGAGTCATTGTAAAATTGTCTTGCATATGCAATCTTTGACTCTATTCCTTCCAGTTGTTCTTGTAAAAGTTTAAAGTTTTCAGATGCTCTTAGTGTTGGATAATTCTCTGCAACTGCAAAAAGAGTTTTAAGAGCAGAAGTAAGTTCTCCTTCAGCCTTTGCTTTTTCTTTAAGATTGGTTGCACTTAAAGCAGCTGCTCGTGCTTTAGTTACATTTTCAAATATTTCTTTTTCATGCTTTGCATATCCTTTAACTGTTTCTACAAGGTTTGGAACAAGATCATATCTTTTCTTTAGTTGTACATCTATTTGAGACCAAGCATTTTCTACTCTTGTTTTTAGAGTTATCAAATTATTATAAATTAAAACTAGCACTATTGCAGCAATAACAATTATGCCTAGTATTATTTCTATCATAAAATCCCCTATTAAATATTAAAAAAAAGAGTTAAAAAACTTTTCTAAAACAAAAACAAATTAAATTTAGCTAATTTAACGAATTATTTTTTTTGTTGCCCCAATTGCTTTATCCTTTGTAGGCTCTTTTAGTAGTTCAAAAAGTAGTTTAAAATCTGGTGCTTCTGTTTGCCCTTTTGGTTTTATTTCTGAAGGTTTAGATTGAGGGGTTGATTTTGGCTCAGTTTTAGTTTGACTTTCTGTTTGCTCATTTGGTTTTATTTTTATTTCTTGAGGTGTAGTTTGCGTTTCTGTCTGAAGGTTTCTAGGAGTAATTGGCTTTACCTCTATAATGATTTCTGGCGGTGCTTTTTTTGTTATTTTATTTTGGGCTTTTTTCTTTAAATTTTCTTTAGGTATTGATTTAGCAGTAGGAATAGTCTCCTCTATAATTTCTATTTGTGTTGTTTTGGATTGTTGTTGCATTAATTCTGTCTTTGGCTTAGCCTCAACAGCTGGCTGAGGCTGTGTTTGCATTAATTCTGTCTTGGGTTTACTACCAAAAAACTTGTCAAAGATTTTTGTTCTATTAATAACAATTCCTCCACCGATTAGACCAGCAGCCAATAAGAAAACAGCTGCACCTTTTGCAATTTTTTTAAATCTAGTAGAGTTATTTTTAACCTCTGGTTGGATTGTTACTTCTCCCATAAAAACACCCTGTTATAATAAATATAATATGATGGTTATTATTTATAAACCTTTCCATAGGTCTATCTCTTTATACACATTAAAAAATTTACTAATAAAATTTATCTAAAGTTTTTTGTTCTAAAAAATCACTTCTAGCCAAATAAATTCTTAAATCTAGAAGTAATTTTTCTTTAAGATAATAAAATAATTCTTTAATATTTGCAAATTTTAGAGGAGTTTTTTTAAAAGCATTTCTTATACTCTCTCTTACTTCCCACACTCCGACTGCTAATGCATATTTTGGAGTAATCTCTCTAATCACAACTACTGCAGCCTGTTTTCTTATTATATTAACTAAACTTTCAGCTATAGCGTGCTTTGCAGCATAATATCCTCCACCTTGGCTAGAAGCATATTTTGTTCTCAAATCATATCCCTCCCATTCCTTACTAATCGCATATTTATTTTTATTATTTGCTATCCAGCATTCAATATTTTCAAATCCCCAAGGTTTAGGCAAAAGAATTATAAAAAACCTATTTCCCAAATATTCATTTTCAAATAATAAAATAAAATCCAAAATTGGCAGGGCTTTTAATTTTTTTATATAAAAGTTTGCAATCAAGTTGTCAGTCGCGGTTATACTCCATTTGGTAGGCACTAAGTGCTTAGAATGTTTTTTCCCAAGCAAGCCAATGCTAAACAATCTAGTTATATAAAATTCATCAAAGCCATTGAGCACCAATTGTTCTATTGCTTGTGTGGTTTTGATATCTTCTTGTAGCAGTTCTTCTATCTTTTTTGGAACAGAAATATTTTGAGCAATTTTAAAGTCCTTTAATTTTGCAATAGGGCCAAGCGGGTTATTTACCTGATCAAAATTTATAATTAATTTAGGTTTGTTTTTATATTCTGCTTCAATATCCACATGCTTTAAAGAAAGTGCAGTTTCCTTTATATTTTCTAAAATTCTTTGATTTGCTAAAGGGGCCTGAGCCTTAATTTGCATACTTGCAATATAAAACAATTTTTGAAAATCTAAACCATACCAATATTTTGGATTTGGATTAATTTTTTCATCTAATAAAAGAATAGAGCTTGTGCTAACCATTGGATAATTATAATGTCCAACAAAAACACTAGGCGGAGTAGGCCCAAAAAAAGAAGTTCTTTCAAATATTTTTTGACTTTTTAATTTCAAAATTGGTTTGTGGGGGCAGTAAACTCTTTTATTTACTTTACAATAATTACAAAGTTCATCCACTTTGAAATCAAAATTCATACTTGAATTATGTTTTTAATAGTTTAAATTCTTAAGTAGATTTATGGCAAATTTATATTTAGTTGGTTTAGGTCTTAGGGATGAAAAAACATTAAGTTTAGAAGCATTAGAAATTTTAAAAAAGTGTCAAACAATTTTTTTTGAAGATTATACAAATTTTATAAAAAAAGATACTTTTTTAAACTTGGAAAAAATTCTTGAAAAAAAACTTATTCGCCTTAGTCGAGCAGAATTAGAGAATGAAAAATTAATTCTAAATGCACTAAATAGCGGGGATTGTGCACTAGTTGTTCCAGGAGAGGCACTTATTGCTACCACTCATCATTCATTAGTTTTAGATGCTATCAAACTAAATCATAAAATAAAAATTATTCACAGCTCAAGTGTTGTTTGTGCAGCCATTTCTCTTTCAGGTCTTCATGTTTATAAGTTTGGTAAGATTTGCACCATTCCTTTTTGGCATGAAAATTATCAACCAACTTCTTTTCTAGATACTCTTAAAGAAAATAACAAAATAAAAGCACATTCTTTGTGTTTGTTGGATTTAGATGAAAATGCAAATCCAATGCCTATAAAAAAAGCAATTGAAATTATTTTTCTTGCTCAAAAGAAAAGAAAATTAAAATTGTTTAATCAAAATTCAAAGATTATTGTTCTTTCAAAAATATCCTGGAATGATGAAGTTATTTGGGCTGGTAAAATAAAGGATTTAAAAAAAGATATTTTTGGCCCAGCTGTTTTAATCTTTCCTTCAAAAATGCATTTTTTAGAAGAAGAATATTTCAATTTCTTAAAATCATCTAGTTTTTAATTTTCAAATGAAAACAAACCTGCTTGATTTCCACCAATTTTTAAATCCTCTTTACTTACTCCAAGTTCTTTTAGAACTCTTAAAACTGCAGGAATAATTTGATGATCAATGTAATACTGAGCATCATAATCTTTTGCTTTTTCTAAAACCTCTGCTTTTTCAGAAATGTTTGCAGAGGATTTTGGATTTTTTGCTTGTATTAATTTCTTGCACTCTTTAAATATTTCTGGATTTGTTTTGGCTGTTTTTGTAATCACAAACCTTATAATAGAACCTTGGCCTAATTTTTCTGTTGTTGTTTCTTTATTATATTTTAGTGCTGCTACAAGCTCTGGGGATTTTGCTTCATAATCCTGAAGGCTTTTAGTTAATTGTGTTTCTATAGCCATTTTTTCAATAGGCACTTTGTTTTCTTTTATATCTTTTATGACTTGCTTTACTATCTCAATTGCCTTTTCTTTAGAACCTTCTTTCAAAATAGATTCAAGTACTTTACGCTGTGTTTCCTTTGCTATAGCAGACCAATCTCTTCTTACAAGTTCAAATCCTCTTATTTTTATTCTACCTTTTTCATCAATCAATGCATATTTTTTCTTTGCACCTATTGCAGTCTGGGAAGCTTTTTCTATCTTTTTTGAGACAAATACTCCTCTAGGATAATAAGCCTCAAGTTCAAGTTCCATCGTGCCTGGTAAAGATGCATTTAATTTTTCCATCCATTTAATAGCATCTTCTTTTGTTTTATTTCCTAATAATAAAAATACAGAATCTGTATCTGCATATAAAACTTCAAAACCATTTTCTTGAGCATCTTGAATGGTTTTATTTATAAAGTATCTGCCCCATGCTGTGATAGATTGGGCGCATTCTCTACAATAATATCTACTTCTTGCAAATGCAAGATAGCCATAATATGAATTTGCCAATATTTTTAGTGATTGTTGTCTTGCCCACAATCTTTTATATTCTTCAGATTCTGGATCTAATTTTTTTAATTCGTCCTTTAACTTATTTCTAGCATTTATTATTTGTTCTAGTACATCTGGGATAAGCCCTTTTGGTTCTTTTAAAAATTTTACTCCTATTGGGCTTTGATAAACATCTTGTCTGTCTTGGGTCGTAATTGTATATGGGTCTACATTATGCGAAATAATTATTGAGGGATAAAGGCCTCTAAAATCAAAGACCATTATTTTTTCATATATCCCTGGATTTGGTGTTTTAACAAATGCTCCCTCTATTGGATTTTTTGCACGATAAGAAGCAGTTTGCTCATCTGGTTTATTTGGCACAATCTCATTTCTTTTATATGCATGATACATAAGTAAGGATTCTACAAGTTGAGAAGATTTTGCACCTACACTATCTACAAGCGGAAGTTTAGTTATTTTTGAGATTTCAATCTCTAGAGGAAGAATTTGCTTTGCTATTTTTAGAGTTGCTTGAGCATCCTTTAATGAATATTCAAAAAGAGTATCCAAATTTTTTTCCTCATCCCAGATTTTATAAATTTCTAATCTATCTATTGCCTTTTTCCATTCGTAAGATTTATCCTTGCCTATAAGTGCCTCATATGCTGCTTCAAGAGTGTACCTACTTAATTTTACTGCACCTATAAATGAAAAAAATCTTAATAATGGATAGAGATCTGCATGCACTCTTCCATTTATTATTATCTCTTTTTTTTGTCCATGTTGTTCTATTTTTATTTCACTTCCATCTCTGGCAAATTTTTTTGGAATGTTATATTTTGCTGCTCTTTTTATAAGATATGGAATATCAAAATTAGTGGTATTATATCCAATTATTATATCTGGATCAAACTGATTTATTAAATTAAAAAAATATTCTATAAGTTCTTTTTCATTATTAACAAACACAGAATAATCTAAAGAAGTTTTTTTATAACTTATTACCTTAGATTCTTGAATATTTTTCTCTTGATCTAAAAAATCATATGATATTAAAATTATTGGGTCTTTTTCTGGCCTAGGCATTCCATGTGGATTATATGTTTCTATATCAAAGGCAAGTAGTCTTAGTTTTTCAGTGGTTTGTTTTACATCCAAAATTTTTTTTATTCTCCTCCCGACTCTTTTATAAACTATTTTATGAAGAGGTGCAAGTCCATGATCAATCATATATCTTCTTCCAAACAAAATATCATATTCGTATTTTTTGTAATTTTTTAAAGCTTCTCGCAATGGAGGAACATGCGGGGGGTGTTTTACATAGACTTTGTAAATCTCCTTCTTTTTACCTTCTAAAATTTTTTGAACCTTTTCAATCTTTAGTGGAGCAATAGTTTCTCCTTTATAAATTGCTTTTGTTGAAAGCAGTTTTTGTTCTTCTTCTTTTGGGCAATCTACATAAAAATAGGGCAGGTACTTATCATACAAATAAAAAGTACTTTTTGCTTTTAATAAAAGTCTTACATACGTTGTATCATTTTTTATTATATAATCTACATCTAAAAGCAAGGCAGAACGAGTTTTTATTTTTTTATTTTTCTGTTGCATAATACTCAAATTTTTCATTCCTTTTGATTCATTTTTATTATGTCCTCTAAAGTTAAAGAATATTCCTCAGTCTCTTTTTTTGGTTGGGGTTTTTTAATATCTTTTTGAGGATATGCTTGTTTTTGTTTTTTAGATTTTGGTTGTGGTGTTTTCTTTGAGCTAAGTTCAATTATTTCTTTGTAAATTCTATTAAGTTCATCTAAAATTTGCCTTAATTTTTTTCTAATTTCTTTTCTTTGGTTTAATTTCTCTTTTAGTTTTGTTTTTAATTGATTTATTTCATTCCAAATATCAGAATTTTTCAAGCTTTGTTCATATTCTTTTTTTAATTCCTCGATTTTTCTAATCATTTCTTTTTCCTTAGAAGGTGTATACGCTGCAGTTGAAATATAAAACTCAATTTTTTCAATTTTTTTCTTTATTATCTCCGGATTTGGAATTTGATTTTTTTCTTTTGGAAGTTTTTGTGCGATTGCTTTATCTAAATTTTTTATCTCTAAACCAATAGCCTTTAATTCCTTTAGCACTTCTGTTTTAAGTTTTGTTTTTTCTTCTAATTGCCTTTTGAGTTCAGTTATGTCCGTCATAAACAAATCACTGATAAAATAGTTAAAGTTAATAAAATTCTTATGTACCAAAAGATTTATAAATAAATCATAATTTCTGTGGTTATAACTATATTTTCAAGTAGAAATTTTTATAAATAAAAGATGAGTTATATAATTTGCCTATCCGTCTTTTACCCACATTGGGTGGGATCTGGTCGCCTTGCCGGTGTCGCAGCTCGTCTTGACGCCGGCTTTATTCAAAGTTGAGATTTAATTCTTTAATCCTTTATACAAAAATTTTTAAATTATAAATGCATTTTTAGTTTATGGATTTTTTGTTTTTTTCTTTTCCTAAAATGGAATTTGAATTAGTCAGAATTTTTATTGCATTTTTTGGTCTTTTGATCGGAACTTATTTTGATATTTTTAATAAAAAATCAGTGCCTGATAAATTCCTTTATTTATTTTTAGGCATTTGCGTCTTGGCAAATCTTTTTGATTTTCAAACTTTGCCTTTTGCATTAGGAATTGGTATTTTTACATTTGTTGTTTTTTATATTTTATATAAAACTGGTCAAATTGGAGGGGCAGATGCTTATATTATAAGCGCATTAGCATTTATTTTACCATTCCAGCCAAATTCATTTTTAATTTTAGAGCAACCATTTGGAGGAATTTTTATATTTAATTTATTTGTTTATAGTGGAATTTTATTTATGGTTTATATGTTTATTTACTCATTAAAATTTATTAGAGAGCTTTCAATTAATAAAGAGAAATTATTTAAGATAGGCCTAATTCTAATTTCATATTTAGTTTTTGTTTTTATTGCATATAATTCAGCAGCATTTATAATTGGTTTAGAATCTTATCTTCTTTTTATTTCTTTATTAATAATATTTTTAATTTATTTTCTTTTAGTTGAGGATAAATTAAAAGCCTCATTTACTAAATTTGTTAGTGCTAATGAAATAGAAATAGAAGATATAATTGATATTGATAGTATGGATAAGGATTTAGTAAAAAAATATTCTCTTTCAAGATTAGTAACTAAAGAACAATATGAAAAACTAAAAAAAATCAAAGGTAAAAAAATAGCTTTATTTAAAGATTTACCACCATTCCTTCCATTTCTTTTAGTTGGTTTTATATTAGCAGTTTTGTTAGGCAATCCTTTATTTCTTATTCTTTAAGATTTTAGAGTATTTACAAAAAAATCATTTACATCAATCAATGTTAGTTCCTCACAGTTACATTCTGTTTTTAAAATAGAAGAAACTGATGGATGTGTTCTGCCGCCATCACCACTTATAAATTCTTTTATATATGTGCCTGCTTGTGCATAAATTATAAGATGTAATTTTTTATCTTCTATTTTTTCTAATTTTAAATCAAGAATATATCTTTCTCTTATCATATCTGTTCTTCTTTTTAAAACTCTAAGTGGGGTTCTTTGTTTTAATAAAATAGGGCAAGAATTTTTCAATAACTCAAAATCATTTTTTGTAAGTTCTTTTGTTTTTGAACTTACAATCGCATAATATTTTTTATCAAAGTGGGAATTGCATATTGCTTCTATCCAAAATTTTTTTACAATTTTTGGTTGGAGAATTTCCAGAGGATAATTTTGTTTTATTTTTTGAGCAATCAACTCTAAATCAGGGGTAGTTTTTGTTGGATTAACAATTTCAATTACTGCTGGCCTGCCATTGCCAAGGGTCATTACATCCACATCTTCTCTTCCGCTTGCATGAAGTATGCAATCGCTAGCACCAAATTCTTTTACAAATATTTCTTTAAAAGCAGATTCAATAGACGGATATTTTTCTTTAGTATAATTGCATTTTTTGCAGCCTTTTCCTTTACAAGAAGGGCAAGCCCAAACATGTTGAGCATATTCTCTAGTTTTTTTTAGATATCTTACATATATATAAATGTTTGAATGTCTAACAACAACTTTATCATTAATTAAATCTATATTAATAAGTACTTCTGGATCTATCTGATCTAAGACCAAATCAGAGTCTTTTTTTATTAATTCTATTGCTTTTTGATTTATTAGATTTTTTAAAGAAACAGCCCTCTCTATCGGTGTATTCTCAAAATCCTCAAATTCCAAAATATCTTTTTTACATAAATTTGTTTGTAAATAAAATCTTTTTGCATTAAATTTTTTAGCAGCCAAAACAGCATAAGAGCAATGTTTTTTTAGCCTATTAATTAAATCCTCAATTGTCATAATTTTTTATTTAAGCATTTATTTTATAAAATATTATTTAGTAATTTTAGTATGGTAAAAAAACTTATTGTGTTTGAAGGTATAGATGGCTCTGGAAAAAGCACTCAAATAAAACTTTTGCAAGACTATCTTAAAAATTCCAACCAAGATTTTTTTATACATAAGTATCCAACTGCAAAAGCAAAAAAAATCAAAGATTTTATTAATTTTAAATTAGAATTAAGCGAGGATGAGGCTTTTTTTGAATACATTCAAGATATTGCAAGCGAACAAAAAATTATTGAAAAAGAATTAGAAAATGCTTTTGTTATTTGTGATAGGTATGTTATATCTACACTGGCTTATCAATCTATACAAGCGCCTTTAGATAAAAGAATACAGCAAGCCCAAGCATTTAAAATAAGGCCTCCAGATTTAATTTTTTGGCTTGATATAGAGCCAAAAGTAGCTTTAGAAAGAAAATTAAAAAATAAACTTGCTGATAGGTTCGAATCAGACTTGGCTAAATTAAATAAAATTAGACAAAATTACTCTAATCTTTATCAGATAAGATACATGACAAAAAATTGGATCAAATTAGATGCTTTAGAAGACAAAAAGAAAATATTTTCAGCTATAAAGTCAACTATTGCTAAGTTGCTTGGCTAATTTTTCAATTCTTTTTTGAGTTTTTTGAGATATCTTACCATTTAGTTTTTTTAGATTAGATAAAGTTGGCAGAATATTTTTTTCATATACCTCTTTTAATTTTTCATAATTTTTACTTTCATTAAGAAACTCACAAACATATAAATAAAGTTTTAGTCTATCTCTTAGAAGATCAGCAGTATTATCTCTTTTTAGTTTTTTAGCAATATCTAAAATCTGATCAATTAATGGCTCAGAAATATGTACTGGTCTTGCTTTATTTCTTTCCATAGTTATACCTTGTATTTTAGACCTTTTTAAATTTTTTTTAAATTTTTTTTGTTTTTTTTCAATTTTTTAAAATAAAAATTGAATAATGCTCCGACCGGGATTTGAACCCGGGTTACTGGCTTGAAAGGCCAGCGTCCTTGACCGGGCTAGACTATCGGAGCATCTATATAGGCATAATATTTTATTTTATATATGCAAGTTTTTATAAATTAGTAATATTAAACACTATTTATTTAAATTTTCAAGATTGATTTCAACCAAAGCAACTGGTTGCTCTATTGAAAAGTTTTCTAAAATGTCTGGATGTACCTCCCCTATAAAACCAATATCTTTTTGATTAGAAAGAATTATTGCACTTCTTCCAGGTATAAATATTGGATGGTCTTTTTCTTCTAATTTATATTCTAGGTTTAGTTCATTTAAAATACCTTTAAGATAAGAATGAATTTGATTAAAATTAGCTTTTGGTTGGGCTATTGCAAAACAGCAATTAGTTTTTTGTTTTAAGGTTGTTGGTTCAATAATTGGACCTATCTCAAATATTTTTTGAGGCATTTTTGCTGATTTGGATTTTGAAAATATTTCTAAAATATTTGGATAGAGTGCTGGCCTTAGAGTAGAAAATTCTTCTGTTAGAGGATTTGAAACTTTTAGTGCATTAGTTATTGCAGCTTTTTTTAAAGTGTTTTGATTTGTTAATATCCAACTTGAAACTTCAAAAAATCCTAATCCAATTAACAATTCTGCTAAAAATTCAAATTCATCATTTATTTTTGGCTCTGAATAAAACTGTGGTTTTGTTGGCTTAAAATTATTATATCCATATGCGATTGCAATATCTTCAACTAAATCTATTTGGCCAAAAACATCTGCTCTATATGGAGGAACAAAAACAAAGTTTCCTTTCATTTCATGTCCAAATTTTAAAAGCAATTTTCTTTGTTGCTCTATTGAGAGTTTTATACCTAAAACTTTATTTGTAAAGTTAGCATTAAATTTTATTTTTTTTGCTTTAAAAACTTCATAAATTTTAGAATTTACTTTTATTTGATAGACTTTCCATCCTCTATCTGCAAATGCACATGATAATATATTTAAACTAGTGTTTATTGTTGCCTGGTCCGTACCTGTGCAATCAATAAATATTTTTTTAGATCCAATTTTGAGTTTGCTAAACTCCCCGTTTATAATTGGTGGGAATGATAATACATTACCTTTTTTGTCTGCCAAAATTGGGCAGCTATCTTTTATTAAGTGTGCATATTCAATTCCTTTTGGATGTTCTTTTAGAATTTGCCCAAGAGTCATTTCCCTGTCAAATCCTAAAGGTTTAAATTTTATTTCATCTGGTTTGGCAGCAAAATATCTAAATGGTGCTGTAGCATTTTCTATATCATGTATTCCAATAGCCATTTTCTTTCTTTTTCTGCCTATTGTATTATGAAGTTTTTCTTGGAGTTGTATAAGTGAATCAAGAAATTTTTCATCCATCTCTAAACCTTCAATATACACTCCGCCAATATACGGCCTAATAGTTGCAACATTTTTATTTACAATAATGTTAATTTCTTTATTTTCTGCCTTATATTGTGGATGAATAGAAAATTTATACGCTCTGCAAGCTCTTGCAAGGCCTTCTACTGATAATAAATCCGGCCTATTTGGAGTTATTTCAAGTTCTAATTTATTATCTTGGCTTGATTCGATTGGTATACCTATTATAGTAAGAAGGTCTTCTATCTCCTCTTTTGGTATTTTTGATAAACCTGCTAATTCATCTATATCTATTGTTATTGCTGCCATATTTATCGTTTTATAATCTTTTTAAATAAATACGAAAAATAATTTATTAAACTATTTAGGCTTATTCTATCGTTTACAACATATACTAAATAATTTTTTTCATAATCTTTTAGGCTAAACATAAGTTCAATATCCTTTTGATTAGTAAGATTTTTTTCTTCTTTTTTAGTTATTTTTTTTGTTTTAGGCAAACATTTCACCTTTGAGAATTATTTTACTTTTGTTATCTTTCCCATTTTTGCAAGTGCATCCAGGTTTTGCATTATTCGTGAGGGTTGATATGAATATCTCATTGCAAATTCAGTTATATTTATTTTTCCATTATGCGTTTTTAGCCATTCTAATAATTCATCTTGTATAACTTCGTCAGGAATTTCCAGTAATTTATCTAATTTTGATTTTAATTCAGATATTCTAATACTATCTTGCATAAGGCGCTTAGTTAAGAGTTCTTTTTCAGCATATAATGTTTCTAATTTTTTTCGCAACTGAGCATTCTCTTCTTTTAGATTTTGATTTTCAGAGATTAAAAATGCACTAGAGGCATCTACTTTTTCTATAGCTTCTGCTAGAACCTGGGCTATATTTGCAAATATTTTAGATTCTTTTATTTCATCAATAGCTCCTAAAACTAATATTAAAAATCTCCAGCCCTCTAGTTTTCTTTTTGGCAAATCTTTTTTTTGTGCACTCACTTCTAAAGCAATATCATTTTTTGTTAGATTTATTTTTATAGATTCATACTCCTGGCCTTGCGAGTCCTCACTTATTACATATGCTATTTCCAATCCTGTTTTAGTTTTTGTTATTTTTGTTATTCCTAAATCAGCAAGATTTTGTGCTATCTCTAAAAAAGATTTTTCTATTTTTAAGGGTAAGACTATTTTGTATTTTTCTATTGTTTGATCATTTTTATTTAGAGTTTGTATCATCTTCAATCACCACATTTGTAAGTTTGGAAAGAGGCACATTTAAACTATTTGCCTCTAACCTTGAAAATATATTGACCAAATCTTCATCCTTTAGACCAAAATCTCTTAAGAGATTTAAAATAGTTGAGCGACTTATGCCAAAAGATAAAAGTATTCTGCAAAATACCTCTACATTTAGTTTTTTGTCATTTTCTTCAAAACTTTTTATCACTTGCATAATTTGAGAATTAGTGCAGCCTAAATTAAACAGTTTAGAACTCAAAACCTCTCTTTCTATAGGTATCTCCATATTTTTCACCACCAAATAAATTAAATCAAGCTTGCCCTCCCCCTCTACCCTAGATACAATAAATGGACCATCATATTGAGAAGGAATTGCCCATGCTAATCTAAATAAAGCTTGTCCAACTTTAAATTTTTCTATTTGAATAGAAACCTCTTTTGGGCAATTCAATGATTTTAAAAGAGCTTCTCTAAATTCTCCATGCATAAGTCTAAAAACAACCAAGGTAGCAACATTTGATAATATTGTAGGTGAAATATCTGATGGATTTTGAGAAGCTACAATTATAGAAAAAGCATATTTTCTTCCCTCTCTTAATATTTGCACTAAATCTGATCTATCATCTTGAGCTATTTTCCAAGCCTCATCAGCAACAATTACTAATTTTATTTTTTTATCTGCAGAAAGACCTTCAAGGCGCATTCTTTCTTTTGCATATTGTAATATCAAAAGAGCAACTAAGGATCTATGCTCCTCTGAGTCAAGCCCAGATAAATCCACACTCACTAAGCCCTTTTTAATTAGCATATCTAAATCAATTTTTGGCAATTTTTTAGAGGCACTAAATTTAAATTTTTCCATTTGTAATAAAACAAAATCATTGTCTGGGTCAGATGATTTTTTTTGCATTTTTTTAAGCACATTTATTAAATCTTCAATCTTTGGTTGCCTTTTTTTGTATATTTGCTCCAAAGCACTTTTTAGTATGGATTGCTGCCTCGGATTAAAATTACAAAGAATTGTAAATGAGCTTAATAATCTTTGAATTTTTGATCTGATTGTCTCTTGTTTTGTGGATTTTTTAATATCAATTGCAAGTATATCTATAATGCAATTTTTAGCAGGAGCAAAAACCTTGCCTGCTGCCTTTTCTACCCATGGCGTGTATTCCCCTGACCAATCTAAAATTAATGAAGATGTTCCCCATTGTTTAAATGCTTTTGTTATAAATGTTTTTATAAAAAAGGATTTACCTGAACCAGTCATTCCAACTACTGCAATATGTGGATTAGTAAGATTTTCCTCGTCCCAAAAAAAAGGCACATTAAGAGTTTGTGTTCTTCCAATATAAATCCCATGGTGTGTTTTTGGCATAAGATCCTTTACATCTGGTTCAGCAGGTCTGAGCAAAATCCTTCTTTGAGCAACAGTTCCTGAAAAAATATTTTCTAATCTTAATCTACCCATCAATATTTTATCTCATCTTATTTTTAAAAACTTGACATTTTGTCTATTTGTTAAAAGAGAGGTGATGATAATTATTAAGTTAGATACAATGAAATGGAAGTTTTAAGCACTAATCAAATTTAGAGCATCTTTTAATTCTCTAGAATTTATCCAGGATATTGAACCATTTTTCCAACATTCCTTTACATTCATTGGTGGTGTTCCACCGCTTTTTGTTTGAGCGAACTCATGGATGAATTTTAATTCCCAATCTTCCGGTATTCCTCTATTTCAGTTTGTTTAAATTTGGTTTGTTTTTTCCTCATAAAGAGCATCCCTTTCAAGTAAATCAATTCCATTTATTTTTTCTAATGCTTTTTCTTTAATATATTTGGCAACTTTTTCATCAATTTCATTCCAATATCCAAAAATTTCAATAATATAAGCCATAAAATTAAAATAAACTTTATAAAATCTATAATCAAATTGAGAATAAAAAGGAAAGTGCATAAAATTATTTCTTAAATTATTAATCAATTCCAAAATTTTCTTAGCACTTTCAATTTTATTTTTATTTTTTTCTTTTTCTTTAATTTTATCTATTATTATGCCTTTCAACTTACCAAAAGTTCTCTCTTTTTTTTCTATATTTAAATAACCATATGGGTCTTGGTCAAATAATACTATCTTAATAAGGCCTTCAGTTGCACAATTTAGCAGAACAATATGAGGGATATCCTCATTAATAATCATTAATTCTTTAGAACGTAGCTTTTCATAATCGTTAATTAGATTTTGATACTTTTCGAATAAGTCCTTTTTGTATCCTTTAAATTTATCTGGATCTTTAGCAATCGAACGAATTTTACATTCCATCTCTGAAGGTAGTTTTCCTAGTTCATCCAACTTATTATCAATTCCAGTTTGTTTGAATTTATTTTGTTTTTTCATTTTATCATCTTGATGGGTTTACTCTCCAAAACATGTTTGCCTTCTAAATCTCGTTGGTACCTATAAGAAATTGTTTTTATAAAATCCTTTATTGCTTCTTTCATTTTATCAGGAGGGAATATTGGAAGTTTATTGTTTTCGTCTAGTTCAAAGCTGATTTTATCCCCTAACTCTTCCTTTAATTTCTTTAAAGTATCGAAGCCAACCTCATTTACATGTTCCTTAAATAATGGATTAAGAAGCATTCGTTGTATCTGTCTATCAGATTTAACAATGTTTTCAATCTCATCTTTTTGAGGGTGTTTTGTGATTAAATCGCTTTTTTCTAACATCTTAACAGCATCTGTTTTTTGCTGTTCAAAAATACTAAATATTGAATTAAAGTTATACTTCTGTAAGATTGCACCTTCTGATTTATTTTCACTAATTTTGAACACGAGATCAGCAAACTCATCTATTTCTATTCCTTTTTGTTCCTTAATTTCATTAAAGCTAGAATCTCCTAGAAAAATAAAATATTGCCCTCTTTTATTTAATAAACTAGTCGGAGTGATTTTCCTTACATACCCAATTATTAGATTCTCTTGTTTGACATAGACTACAAATGCAATTAAATGATTTTTTATTTTTTCTAAAATTTCATCTTTTTGATGTTCAAGCGTGAATGCTTTTTGTTCAAATTCATTCCATGTATTAATATCTTTAAGATTAATATATTCAGTATCATGAAAGTTATCAACAGTATATTCTTCTAATTTTTTATCACTAAGTTCAGATGTTTTTTTAATTAACCATTCTTTAAGCACTTGAGAAACTTTAGTATTAATGT